>OKAP01000085.1_pt1 | contig 38320 bp, 43 predicted proteins | sample 1610221 | NCBI WGS metagenome assembly OKAP01 (sample SAMN04436631, study PRJEB24849) | human gut metagenome | biome: human gut; feature: NICU; material: stool | host: Homo sapiens | place: USA: Saint Louis, MO | collected 2010-01-13 | reverse complement strand
ACATAGAGTATCTCTGTGATCTCTCGAGCCTTATCTATCCTTTTTAAATACTGTTTATGAAATCGTTCAAGATCTGACTCTCGAGCGAGGAAGTAAGTTGTAAAAAGAAGAGTCTCGCCCAACATAAATCGGATCACCACCTACCCTGAAAGCTTCAGAATTATTTTACCGCGCCGGGGTGCCACAATGCCTTTAATGTACATCATTTTCGAACTGTTCCGTGTAAAAATCCGCAGCGGCTTTTGGCTTTTAACCCAGAGATGTTTTCGCGCATACCCGCATGTTTTTTACGGCAAAACGGTAGCCCCGGCGATGTAACCGTGTTTCAGGTTCAGGGATCGTTCCGGGGCTTTCGTCAAAAACTGTAGCACGATGAAATGCGTGAGCTTCAACGATCGTGAGCAGTGGTCTTCCCGCCCATGTATATGCACATATGCTCACCATCGTGATCCCGTAGCGTCTCAGTTGATCACGCAGCACTCTCGTGTCCCCAACACCCGGTTTTCGCGCCCATAGAATATTTAGTTACTTCCGACCTGCAGGGGCCTCCAGGTGAAGACTGTCCTCCGCCACACCGGGGCAGACAGAACGTCGGGGCCCTCTCAGACTTAGTTGTTACTGTTAGGAATGAGCGTCGACAGAGGCTATGTTCGATCGGCGTGTAGCCACCCTTCGTATGACTCACTCTCTCAGTGGTGTTAAGTATTTAGCCATTTTAGAGTCAAAGAACTCGAGGGGGCACCACTCTAAAAGCGCTACCCTGTGGAAATAGTCCGATATCAGACAAATTAGCTCCCCGAATTACCCCTGTATAGGTGAAAAATCTCATCTAAGTAATGGTAGCTAAGTAAACCTACCCTTAAGCTGGGCAGTGTCCGAGTGCTTACGACTTCGATAGATCGCACAGTGGCTCCAAGCTGACGTTCAGTCCGGTGCCTCCGACGAGTGGGAGGGCATCATGGACTACGACTGCCTCATGCTTGCGTTCCTCAATGCATCGAAAGAAACGGCTGTTCCAATGTAATCCCCGCGGTTGACGCCGTACATAAGCTGTTTTGGGAGGACGTTTTATCTCTCGCTGTCGTTCACTTGGTCATGGCGGAATTGGCTGCCTTCGAAGAAACCTTCTATTAGACGTGGGTAGCAAGCCACTCCCATTAAAGTCCTCACGAGAGATTAAGGAGCGGAACATGCCACTATTCGTCGTCTTCATCGTGGTCTTAGCAGGAGGAAGTATCGGGTACGCCCTTGGTCTCATCAAAAGAATGAGAGACAACCCCGAGCTTCAAGGAAAAGGTCTAAAAATATTGTTCCAGAAGGACGACGGCCAGTCCGAGTGACAATCGTCCTACGATCCGAGCTTATTTACAGAGAGCTCCCCGCGCAGTAAAGAATTGAGATGCCGGAGCGATGTGGGGCCCTTCTGCACGTCTTTGGGGAAGCGGTCTCGCGAGAGTGAGCAGTAAGCCTGTATTGATCAAAATTCACGAGAGATTAAGGAGCGGACCATGCCTTTATATGTCATTTCCATAAGTGTTTTATTAGGATCTGTTATCGGGAGGATTCTCGGTCTCAGGATAAGGATGCGTGAGAACCCTGAGCTTAAAGAAAAAGGATTTAAAGCCTTTTTCCAAAGCGGCAGAGAAAAGACCGAGGGAAAATAGCATTACTTTTCGAGCTTTATGACAGGGGCCCATACTCAGCGAACGATCTAACCCCTTGAGCATGGGGCGTGCCTTATGCCCAAAGTTTTGGGTTCTGGAGAAAAATCCGCGCGTCCATGTGCGTTTTCCCTGTTTATGCGACTCTTAGTTCCTTTCCAGTACCATATACGGTACCGCTTTATGAGGTGAGTTCGGGAAAACACCGTGGCTTGAGATCCACGCGTGACTGTTCAAATACCCCAAGAGAAAAGCTAAGTTCTGTGTGTAATTGACAAACTGGCTTCCACCAAAGGTCCAAGCGTCGAGGAACAGGAGTAGCCAAGATGGATATCAGCAAGTACACCTATCAAGTGTCGTGGTCGGAGAGTGACCAAGAGTATGTGGCCACTGTTGCTGAGTTTCCTTCGTTATCTTGGCTCGACACTGATCTGCAGAAGGCTCAAGCTGGACTATTTAACCTTGTCACTGAAGCTGTTTCCGACATGGAGTCGTCCGGGGAAAAGGCTCCTGAGCCTCTCGGCGGGCGACGGTATTCAGGCAAGTTCAACGTCCGTATTCCACCCTTTTTACATCGTCAGCTTGCTATTGAGGCTCAAACACAGGGTGTTTCACTGAATGCGCTGATTAATATCAAGCTGGCATCAGCCTGAACGTTTTATGACGTCGACATTGTGGGTTTAAGACGGAGCCTCGGAAAGAGGAGAAGATAGGGTAAACGCCCATCAGCACAGCCCAGGGCAAATTATGACCGTGCTTCTTACGGGCACGGTTGACGTGATGGTTACCCAGCCGATCACTGGCGTTCGCCGTTATTGCGTCGAATTTTATTCTGAACTGCCTCCCACGCCCCAACCAGGTTGTGGGCCGAAGCATCGCCACCTGGAATGAACGTTTTTAGCATGTTCTTCACTTGATCGGCTCCGATTGTTCCTTTGTCTGCATAGTCATTAAACAGCGCTACGGTTTCGTCAGGAAATGGCAGTAAACCCTGATTGATGTCAATCTTTTCGCCTTCGTGGAAAGCGGTTACCGCTCCTAAGAGCTTGATAGCTAGCGCCTCTTGTTCGAAAGTGAGGGCATCTAGCATGGCTGTTTTTCGGAACGCCGTCATCGGTGATGGGAAAGGGTTCTGCAGGTCGATGAGGCGTTCGATTTGGGTAGATAGGTATTCGATCCTCTGTTCCAAATCGGCAATCTTCTCTGAATCTTCTGCCATAGAAATGATCTCCCTATTTAATGACAAGCATCAGTGCTTCACACACGCCGAGAGCTATGTCTGCGGACAACTACTACACCGGTCACACAATTAAGTCTTACCGTGAATCGTGAGCTACTTTATTAGCGATAATACCGCTGGCAATTGAAGCTGAGAAGAGCAGCAAAATATAAATTATTTTATCGACGCTTGGTTCCTTAAATTCCGAAGGAACGAGGAGCAGAGAGATTGTAGCAGTTGATGCACATACGATAATTAACGCGAGAGTTATAATTTGTGACTTCACTATTCTCCTTAACGCAATGGGTAGTTGTAAGCATATCGTCCAAATATGTTCTAGAGGTCTTTAGATCGATCGAAAGGCGATAACTAGTAACCAGGAAAATGGAGACATGCACGCCAGCGCAGTATCCACGCACCCTCTTCTCCCATCGCCGAGCGTCGGTGGTCGCACAGTGACTGACTACGGCCACACTGGGGAACCATCGCTGTAAAAACGCGTCAATACCTCTTGTCGATGACAATCACCGAATAGATAGGGGGTAAACAGCATGGATACAGAAGCGTGGCTTCGGCTCGTGCAACTATTCATCGCCGCTGGCGGCCTTGTGGCCGTATTCCTTACACTATGGCAAAAATGGCTTAGTGATAACCGGGCCGAGTGGTGGAAACGATTCACCTGGTCAGTAGAAAATGCACACAGCACCACTGCGACTGAAGATACGTGTGAGGCAGCACGCATTGAGCTTCGTGAACTCTATGACGGTACTCTTGCGGGTCAAACAGAACGAAGGTTAATCGTAGATTTCTACGAGAAAACCGATAATATTGAAGGAAAGGATGGTGAGAACAATGACTGACTGGACTCCTACCCTCCGCAAGGCCATTCGCCACTCTGAAAGCCTCGGAGAAACACCCAAGAAAAGCGCCTACATCGCCGCCGGACTACCAGTACCAGACAACGCCACCGACGAATACCAACCCGCGCCACTGTGGCGACGCTTCATCAACTCCTTAAGGCCCGTCTGGTAACCACAGACTATCGAGCCCCCGCCCTGGTGGCGGGGGCTTCGTCGTCTCGGCCTTCGTTCGCTGATTAAATCCGGCCGTCTCAGTCTGGGGACATGGTCCCGGCGGAATTGCTCCACTGTGATTGCTGCGTCAGATGCGCATCAAGCACAGTGGCGCCTCATGCACAGAATCGGCGCTGTATTTAGGCAGCGTCGAAAGTTCCTGCTGGGGTGATGTCGACAACCTTGTCACCGTCGTCGGCAGTGACGTGGATGGTGCCATCCGTCTCAAAGGAGAAGGTGTAGTGGCCGACAGTTTGAGGGCTGGTCCCGTCAAGTACGGTGGTGTCTCCCGCGAACCCTTGGTGAGTGCACGAGAGCTTCACGGAGTTGGGGTCGCCCTCTTTGGTCTCGAAGGCGGGGCGATCGACATTGAGATCAGGTCCGCAAACAGCTCCGTCGCCGGCTTGTTGCGAGTTCTGACTCTGTGCCGCAGCCGTGCTGCTTCCACATGCGATGGAATCAGGGTTCTCAGTGACCTCGCAGTCGACGTCGGGGGTATTGAAGACGACGTGGTGAACAGTCTGAGCGGCATCTTCCGGGGCTGGAGCTGGAGCGGGTGCCGGTGCTGGTGCTTCTTCAGCCTGGGCGGCGGTTGCCCCCATGAGGCCGGCACCGGCCACGATGGCGGCGGCTCCGGCGGCAATACGCCCGACGTGTGATCGGGCGCTGCGGATTGTGTTGTCGCGATCGATGGAATCGGACGTGATGTTGGCTGGCATGGATAGTCCTTTCTCTGAAGTTGGTAGTGGTGCCCTCGAGGGCTGACCACCTGGGTAGAAAGTGGTTTCCGTGTCCGGGGCCAACGGTAGCAATGGTTCTGAGATACTTCAGTAACCGAAATATAATCGAAACTTTTAAGGGCGAAATATCCCCCCTTTGTTGGGGGATGTTATCAAAAAGAAACAAGACCACCCCTCGACGCTTAGGCGCCTAGGTGTAGCCCTGCTTAATGTTTAACTCTCTACTTAATCTTTGTCTCCACCGGCTTTGCCGTCCAGGGGAGTTCCCGTCGTTGTTGTGACTTTGCCCGTGTAACCTGCGCCTTTGCCCATCGTGGCGCTCTGCCCGCGACGAATTTGCTCGGCGTGGACGGAACGTCCCATCACGAACGATCCCACGGACGCCACCATCAGGCACGCGACGATTGCGATCACGGACTTCACTAGCACGACGTACCATTCGTCGCCGTCGGCAATAGAACGAATCATGTTCGCAATGATGAGCAGGGGGACTCCGACGCCTGTGATGGGGCCCGTGAGGTTGACGCGGGTGAGTGCATCGGGCGCCCGCCACATCTCGATGACCTCGTCGATGAAGGCGATGGCGGCGATCACGATCAGTACGGAAATAATGATGTTGACGATCATCGTTGGCCTCCCACCATAATGCGTGAGTTCGCAACTGAGCTCAGGACGCTCAGCACCCCGGCGAAGACGGCGACCTCGTAGGTAATGGTTGTTCGGTTTCCCAGTGAGTACACCAGGAATAATCCGACAGCGCCGAAGAAAATAACGTCGGACAACACTGTACGGGACAAGTCATCACACCGTGCCATCAGCAACAATGCCGCTAATAAGGCGGCAATGATGACCGCGCTCACAAGAATTAAGACGAATGTCATAGTTAGCTCTCCTCCTGTGAAGCGTTCCGACGCGACGGCTCGGCGGACCTGGAGGTCGCACCTCCCGCCTGCGACTGCTCGGTAGACCCCGGAACAATGGACTCAACTGAGAACCCGGTAGCTTCCGTATTCCCACCGGCGTAACCAGGGGGAATGCTCGGTCCTCCGGGTTTGGTGAAGGATTTCGGCCCGGGGCCACCATTGGGTGCGCCATCTGAGTAATACAACTTGCTGGTGTAGCCATTAGCGCACCGAGGATGCGTGCGCTGGCAGACCTGCGGGGCAAGGCGCTGTTCCATCTCTGCCAGCTCCTGCATGATGGCCTCCGGATCGCTACCAAACGCAGCATGAACCAGGAGAATCCGCCCATCAGGGGCATCGTCGGCCGGCATCGGCTCATGCGGGCCCGGATAATCGGACACATCCTGGGGCAGGGCATCACCCACCTCAAGGAGCCCCAACGATAACGTGCCCGGGGTCATTGTGATCGACGTCGTAAATAGACCGACCTCACGGTCCGTTTGCACACGCAACGGGTACGCCACGATGATCGGATCGATCTCCGACCGGCGCTTGTTGGCATCCACGATGATGGACCACGTTGCCAGTAACACCTGCTCAATGAGCCACGCACCGTACCGTAGGGCATGCAGAGTTAGACGAAGCGTTTTCATTCTTGCCCTCCTGTGGTACCTGCAATCATTGCCGACGCTTGACGCTGATGTGAATCGGCGTGGTGACCGCTTTCAGTGGCGTGGCCATCACCCATCGCGTGGTTGTCCTCGCCGACACCGTGGTCGTCGCCAGCGTGCTCGTCCTCATCGTCGTGATGAACAATCATGTCGTCGGGGACATCGGCTGGATCATGGGAATCGCCAGTCAGGCCAGCGCCACCGGTGTTCGCCACGCCCACCGCGTCGTCGCCAAGAACGGCGCTCTGGTAGGCCTTGACGTTGAGCAGCGAATCCGCCGCGTGGTTCGTCGCCGAAATCGCGGGCCCAGCGCCAACCAGCAGCGCGGCCGACAACAGGGCCATCACCGCGGACGGCAAAATGAACCGCACCGGAACAGCCAGTTGGCGGTCAACGTACTGCGGGTTCATGGGTTTGCCCCAGAACACCTCGCGCCACAGCCGGAGCATAGAGAGCAGAGCGCCCATGCCGGCGATGACGATGGCCGCCAACACAATCCACGATTTCACCGAGTAGTCGCTGGCCACAGCCATCACAACACCCAATTTACCGATAACACCGGAGAACGGCGGCAACCCGACGATCGACAAAGCGCCGGCGACGAACACGGCCGCGACCAACGGGTCACGACGCATCAAACCGGACAGGCGCTGCAAACGGCCAGTTCCGTACGTTTCCTCAATCGAGCCGATGGACAGGGCCAGCGACGCAATCACCGTCATGTGGTGAACCGCGTAGAACACGCCCGCGGCCAGCATCCGTCGGGGATCATGGCCCACGAAGGCCAGACCAACCAGCATGAATGGCATACCGTTGACCATCTGGTAAGCCAGGACCGAACGCATCGTACGCTCACCCAAGCCAGCCCAGGAACCAACAAGCATGGCAGCCACACAAATCACCAGAATGAGCCACGACCAGCGATCATCCAGGCCAAACATGACGGCATAAATGCGGAAGATCGCATAGAACGCCACCTTGGTGTGCAGGCCAGAGAACAAAGCCATGACGGCCGGCGACGTATTCGGATAGGTGCGCGGCAACCACGTGTGAACAGGGAACAGACCAGCTTTAATAGCCAGCGCCAGAAGAATCAGACCGCCGGTCACCACCACCGGACCGTTGCCCCGGGCCGCGCTGGCCAGGGCCGGCAGGTTCGACGTCCCCGCCGTCGCGTAGGTCAGCGTGACACCAACGACCAACACAGCCGATGTAATCAAGTTCACCAGCACAAATAACCTGCCAGCACGGAGGCGCTGCAATGTACCCGTCATGGCAAGCAACGCGTACGACGGCAGAAGCATGACCTCAATACACACGAACAGGTTGAACAGATCCGCCGTGCTCATCGCCCCGTACACGCCGCCCATCAGCATGCACACCAGGGCAGGGTAGAAGCGCGCATTCATCTCTCCGACAGCCGTCGCGAACCACACAGAGACCAGGCACACGATCGAGGTCATCGTGATCATGAGCGACGAGAACGAATCCGACGCGAACGGAATCGCGATACCCGCAGCGTACCCGCCGACGTTCTCCGCGATCGCGGGATGATTCCAGTGGTAGATCATGAGGCTTAAGCCCGCGGCGAAACCGACGATGGGCACCACGAAAGCCAAAGCAATGCGGAGCACTTTCCACGGCGACATGGCCGCAAGAGCCGCGGCCGCCAGAGGCCCAGCAAGGAAGAGCGGCAGCAGCGCCGCAATCGTTGACGTTGCCATCTATTCGATGCCCTCCTCGCGCTGTTGGCGTCGCTGATATTGGTTCGAGTCGGTGGAAATTCGACGTGCACTGCGGCCCATCGTCTGCAGCGCTGTCACCTCATGGGTGACGTGATCAGGCAAAACATAAGCGTCGTCGGTAGGAGTAGCCTGCTCCTCTTCATCCGCATCTGCCGACTGGCCGTGTGCCACCTTCTTCTTAGCGGGCACGGACTTTTCCTCGGTGCTCCACACCGAGTCCTTAAACGCTGCGAACAAATCTGGGAACTCCTTGACTGGATCGGTCAAGGTGTCATCGGAGCGGCCCAACGCGGCCAAGGCCAGCATGAACGCGGTGGTGGCCATCGAAATAACAATCGCCGTCAGCACGAAAGCCTGCGGCAAAGGATCGGCTGCGTCCTGGGGATTCGTGCCGCTCATGATGGGCTCTGACCGCCACGCGCCGATACCGGCAGCCAGGAGAGTCAAGTTGGTGGCGTGGCCAATGAGCGTCATCCCGAGGATCAACCGGACCATTCCCCGTTGGAGAACCAGGAACACACCGCCGGCGGTGAGTACACCAATCGTTATTGCGATAATCATTCTTCCACCTCCACGGTGTCGACGGGTTTCCGGCCGGACGTATCGCCACCACTATCGGATGTCGATTCAGAGACGGTATCGCGGTCGGTGCCCGCAGTAGACGGTGCATAGTCCGGCTCAGTGGGGTTGACTGGAGAGAACCCTCCGTGGGCGCGTACGGGCCCTAGTGGGTTTTCCGCGCCGGGCCGGATGGAGCCGCCCAACTGCAAGAGCGCGATGGCCACCAAACCGAGAACGGCCAGGTAGACACCGGCATCGAAAATCTGGGCCGTCGTCAAGAGTTCGCCACCAACGTGAGCATTGAGAGGCTGGAGGAAGGACCCGCGGGAACCGTGCCCGCCTTCCTCACCGGAGGCGTGGCCGAGGTAACCGGCCAGGCCTGCGAGGACCGCCAAGGAAATACCCGAGCCCACCAGGATGTAGGGAAGCCGATTGTTCGTTGGGGCCTTATCTGCCGGGCGCGACAGGTAGTAGAACATGAGCGCACCGCCACCGATTAGGGCTGCGATGAACCCGCCGCCGGGGTGATTGTGCCCGCGCCAGAACACCGCTGCGCTGATCAGGATGAGGACGGGGATAAGGAGTTTCGCCATCCACCTCATCGGTAACGAGTTCAATTCTGGGCGCGGGATGGCGGCCAAGGATCCGCGGATGTCATCGCGAACACGCGGCACGGAAAGCACCACCGCGGCGATCGCCACACCACACATACCAAGCACGGAAAGCTCGCCCATGGTATCGAAAGCACGGAACTCCACCAGGATGGTGTTCACGACGTTATTTCCGTGCGAAATTGTGGGCCCATTGGTGAGGTACCACTGCGAAATCAATGGTTTTCCGTGGTAGCCGACCAGCGCGACCACGCCGACCGTCGTCGTTAATCCCATGAGAACCGCGATCGTTCCGGCCCAGCGATCACGACGTGCGGACCGCTCCGTGAAATCGCGCGGTTGCAGCCGGATGACCAGCATGAGGACCACGGTCGTGAGCAGCTCAACCAAAATCTGGGTGAGCGCCACATCTGGGCTGCCCAGGGTCAGAATCTGCAGGGTAACACCGACACCGGCAGCGCTGACCGCAATCACAGCCGACAGACGACGTCGGGCCAGGACCGCGGTGGCCACACCAATAATGACCGTCACCAGGGCAACGTAATCCAGCGGGCGGTCAATTCCGCCCACCCGGGAGCCCATATCGACACCATCAATGGCACCACCGTTAAACAGCGCCCCGATAGCCACGGAACCCGCGAGAGTAATGACCGCTAAGAACGGCAGGGCCAGGTGGCGCGTCGGGGACACGGAATCCGCCATGGAACCACCCAGTTTGCCCCAGCGAGAACCGCCGGTGATGATCCCCTGGAGCACGTGAGCTCCTGTGAAAGGGGATAGTTCCTTGCCGACGAGAACCCGCGCAATAGCCTTACGGAACACGACACAGGTGATACCAACGACGATGACGACGACGCTGATCACCAGTGGCACGTTGATGCCGTGGAACAAGGCGAGGTGAGTGTGCGTCGCGTGGTGTGTGCTCAGCGCGGAATCCGCGGCGGCATCCACGAAGGAATCCATGAAGCCGGGGACAAAGCCCAGCGGTAGGGACAGGAAACCGGGGATCGCCGCGGGGAGCCACAAGGACAGGGGTGCTTCGTGGACGTCGCTGACGTCGCGTTTTCCGTCGACGAAACCGCCGAAAATGTAGCGGTAGGAGTAGGCGAAGGTCAGGATCGCACCCACAGCAGCGCAGACGAGCAGGAGCGCGGTGGCCGGGGTGGCCAGTTCACCTTCCAGCATGGCATCCAACATGCCCTCTTTGGAGATGAAGCCGAACAGTGGCGGGACCGCGGCCATGGACGTCGCGGCGATGAGTGCCATGCCGAATGTCCACGGCATGACGCGCCAGATCGGCCCCAACCGGCGAATATCGCGCGTCCCGGTTTGGTGGTCTACCACACCAATCAGCATGAACAGGCTGGATTTGAACAATGCGTGTGCCAGCGTGTGAACCACCGCGGCGGCCATGGCGAGCGGTGTACCAATACCAATGGTGCACACAATCCAGCCCAGCTGAGACACCGTTGAGTACGCGGTCAGTTTCTTCAGATCATTCTTCTGCAGGGCAAAAAGCGCTGCCATAATCGCGGTGAACATGCCGACGATAATGAGCACACCGCGCCACCACGCGTCGTCATGGAAGAGAGCGGAAAAGCGTAGGAGCAGGTAAATACCCGCTTTCACGACGGCTGCCGCGTGGAGGAAGGCGGACACCGGAGTATCTGCCGCCATCGCCTCGGGGAGCCAGAAGTGGAAGGGGAACTGCGCCGACTTCGTGCACGCCGACGTCGCAATCAACACGGCAATGACTGACAGCAACGCGGGGTGATGTGCCCATTCCGGCGAATGAATAATCCCCGACAGGCTGGTCGTTCCCGTCACACCAGCGCTAATACCCAAACTGGTCAGCAGCGTGAGCCCACCAAAGAACGTCAGAATGATCGTGCGCATCGATCTCAGCTCGCCGCCGGGGCCAGACCGCGCGATCAGGAAGAACGACGCCAGTGACACGAGCTCCCACGAGATAAACATCAGGATGACGTCGTCGGCAAGAACAAGGGTGACGACGGCGGCCATGAAAGCTGTCATGAGCAGGTAGAAGCTCATGGATCCATGGCCGCCATGTAAATACCGCGTTGAGTAAATGAACACGGCTGCGCCGATGCCCAACGCGAGCAGGGCGAAGAATGTAGATAAGGCGTCGGCGCGGAGTGAGAAGATCACGTCGGCGCCGTTGGGTAGGAAGTCCTTAATCCATGTGACCTTCCAGGTCCAGGGATTGCCGTCGATAATGTCGGGCAACTTCCGGAGGAGCGGGGTGGCGGACGCGATGAAAATAAGGGCTAGGGGCCACCCTGCGTTGCGGTCAAGTAACCGAACGAACAGGGGAACCAGGATGAGGGCGAGCACCACGAACAAGGGGATCGCTACAAGCTCCACGAAGCATCAACACCTGTGGGTTTAAGTGGACATAAACAGACAATAAACAGTTTCCCAGGGTATCAGTTGCAGGTCAGAATTCCACGCTGCGGGAATTGGCCTTGGAGTGGGGAATATCGGAGTGGGTTGGCCTGTGATGGAGTGGCCGCGATTGCTTAATGAAAATATGGTGGCATAGTCGTGGCGATACAGAGAGAGTGTGAGCTAAAGCTAATTTAGAAAAATACCTTGTTGAAGCGGGTGAGTAGGTGTTAGGGTCAAAATTATTGAAAATGACGATGGCACTATTGAAAACAAACTCGCGTGGTGACTATGGCCGCGGCGGAGAGCGTGACGGTGTCGAGCGCTATGGCCGATGACGGCTGCCATGTCATAGCGCTCACTATTGCTTGAATACCTCTTCTGGTGCCCGAATACTTCTTTGGAGACGATCATGGCTCACAACATGCCCCCCGGACACGACCACGTGGAGGCAAACCATCACGATCATGGGGTTGAGCACGGTCATGAGCACGGGCCGGGCCACAGCCACATTCATAGCCACAGCCACGGGCACTCTCACGGGCACACGCACGATCACGGTGCTTCGTCACGGGGGCGCTTGATTGCCGCCCTCGCGGTCACGGCAACAATCCTGCTCGCAGAGCTTATCGGTGCGTGGATCTCCGGGTCGCTGGCCCTCGCGGCCGATGCCGGCCATATGTTGGTTGACTCGTCGGGCCTGGTTATCGCCCTGATCGCTGTGCATTTGTCGCAGCGGCCACGCAATAACCGCTTCACGTGGGGATGGTCGCGGGCGGAAGTACTTGCCGCCGCATTGCAGGCAGGGATGCTGATCATTATCTGCGGAGTCGTCGCGGTGGAGGGCATATCCCACCTCATTAACCAACCTGATGTTGAACCGTTGCCCATGCTCATCATCGGAACTATTGGCCTGGTGGCCAACGCCGCGTCGATTATCATTTTGGCAGGTGGGCGCGAAAGTTCGCTCAATATGCGCGCCGCATTTCTAGAGGTAGTTAACGACGCTTTGGGCTCGCTGGCTGTCATTCTTGCCGCCATTATCGGACTAGCGACGGGGTGGGTTCGCGCGGACTCGATCGCGTCCCTGTTTATCGTTGCGCTGATGGTTCCGCGCGCGTTCACCCTCCTCCGCACAGCGATCCGAATCCTGATGGAGGCCACCCCCGACGAAATTGACCTCGATGATGTGCGCGAACATATTTGCGGCGTCGATGGGGTGAAGGATTGCCATGACCTCCACATCAACACCATCAGCACGGGTGTGGTGGCGTTAACCGCGCACGTGGCGGTGGATAGTGGTCTCTCCGCGGCCGAGCACCACCGGATTCTTCACACCCTGGAAGATTGCACGGCCCAGCACTTCCCGGTGGCCATCAAGCACACCACATTCCAGTTGGAAGCGAAGGACCACAGCGGGCACGAGCGCTTACACCACGGCGCGGCATAAATAGTCCGCCGTTGAGCAACTAGCTCATCACATTTTTAACGAACGGGATGCTGTCCTCTTTAGACCTGTTCACCGTTCCGCTGTGATCTTTATCGGGATAGAACTTGAACGTGACTGGCTGGCCGCTAGCCTTCATCTTCTCCGCAAGAGTTACAGCTCCGGGCATAAATATGTCGGTGTCCAATCCTCCTTGGCCGATAAAAACAGGTTGGTTATATCCCGATTCAGGTATTCCCATGTAGTCCTTGAGGGCCTGTTTGAATCCTGGGATAGTGTCTAAAGGCTTGGAAAACACCTCTTCAATGCGGATGTTTTCCTTTTTAACGACATCCGTAATTCCTTCAGGGGCAGGATGCGATGGAGTCGACAAGGTGTCGCATATTGGTCCCTCAGCATAGTCCACCCATTTCTTCCCGTAATCGGTGAGATAGGAATTGACGTCCCACTCCGGGTGCGCGGTACGAAGCCCGGAAACAATGTAGAGAAGATAGGTGGTGAGGGTCGGCAGCACGTTTTGTTCACCCAATTTTCCTGGTGGGACCACGCCCGGACGGAACACCACTGGTAGTAAGTCTTCAATGTAAGCAGGAACTCCGGTGGCGACGGCACCGCGGTAGGATAATCCGTCGCTGTTGCCACCGTATTCTTCTGCGTATCGTGCCGTGAACATTGCAGCGCCGCCGCCTTGTGACTGTCCGGCGACGAACCACTTTTTGGCTAACTCCTCGAAGTGTGTTGTGGACGCCTTAATCGCGTCAACAACACTGTGGGCTTCTACTTTTCCGTCCAAATAAGGATGGCTGCCGGGCGTTCCGAGGCCGACGTAGTCGCTCGCAACAATTGCGTAGCCCTGGTCCATCCACGAATTTAGATAATCCCAATCTCTCTCCCATGCGGCTGGACCATTTGTAGAGTAGGCGCACACGTCGTTGAGGCCGACTGTGCCATGTGCCCAAGCCATAACCGGCCATCCGCCTTCAGGCGCCTTGCCTTGGGGAAAGTAAACGGCTGCGGTAGACAGCGCTGGCTGACCTTGGGAATTCACCGTCCAGTACGTGATTCGATACGACGCTCCCGCATGGGGCACAGCAATAGCCGGATTCAGTGGCTCGACTTTCGTGAGTGTGCCAGGCTCGGTCGTGTCACCGGGCGCAGTATCCATCAGGTGCGGATCATTGCTTCCGGGTATGGATTCGGTGGGCTGACTCACGGTGCCTTGGGCATCACCGGCATACGCGATCCCAGTGGGAATAGAGAGTGTCGAGGCGATTCCTAGAGAAGCGCTGAGGCTTAGGCTTGCAAGAACGGAGCGTCGACGTCTCGCCGTGTGCGCGCGAGAGAACCGATCGGGTTGAGAAGTTTGGGGAACAGTGCGGGGCATGGGACCTCCTCCTAGGAATTGAGCTTTTTGAGAACGATAGTCCCAGCACATCAACGTCGATAGGAAACAAAGTAAAAACTTTGCAAAACCTATCTTTCGGTGGTGGCCACTCACTCCCTACCGCTCATGCTCCGCTTTCATCGCCCGTTGCGTCCGTTGCTCAATGGCCGCAGCATTCTTCGCAACGTTTCGTGCTGACCGCAGACCCAAAGCGTCGTAAATAGGACGGCATTTAAATATCACGGCGATGAACATCGCGACCGCACACGCACCTAAAAGTGGCGGGAGGAGCACCACGGCGCCCGTCATCTCGGTGGTCAAAACAAGCCCGGTCACTGGCGCGCCCACACTCGCGGCAAATAATGCTGCCATGCCGACGATTGCCATTGCCGACGGATCCGGCGCGACCTGCGGGAACAGCGCATGGCACACGAGCCCAATGATCAGCCCGAGTTCAGCGCCCAACACAAGCATGGGGGCGAACAAACCGCCCGGCGTGAGCGCGACATACGAACCGATCGCCATGATGAAACGCAAGGTCAGCAGGCCGAGGAGAACCATGACGGTGCCGCGACCCATCAGAGCATCCATCGTCAACGAATCTCCGCCACCCACCAGATTCGGGCCGAGATAACCGACGACACCGATGGCCGCCCCGATCATGCCCGCACGGAGTTCCACGGGGAACGTTGACGCGTCGACTACCGCCAGGGTTCGCATGAGCATGCGGTTGTACAGCAGCCCAGCGAACCCGGCGACCAGCCCCACAAGCAGGAAAAATGGCCCATTATCCAGCGTGGGCGGTTGAGGTTCAGGAAGGGGAAACACGTGATCATCTCCAACGATCACATGCGCCATCGAATACGCCGCCCCAGAAGCTGATAGAACCGCAACTGTCATCCTGGCCTCGAAGCGCTTAACCAATTCCTCAAGCACAAACACGGCACCGGCCAGGGGTGCGGAAAAGGCGGTCGTGAGTCCGGCGGCCGCTCCTGCGGCGATCAGTAAGCGCAGGTCGGCGCGGTTGTTGCGATAGGTCCGGCCCAGGATTGTCGCCACCGACGCACCAAGGTGCACTGACGGGCCTTCGCGCCCTAGCGCCAAACCGCCACCGATGGACATCAGCCCGCCGACGAACTTGATGGGCAGCAAGCGCATGTGAGTGGGGTTGGCGTTGCCCTTCACGATGGCCTCGACGCGGGGAATGCCGGATCCCTCCGCCACCGGCTCCAGATGGCGAACCATCGCCGCCCCCACCATGGCCAATACTGCCGGAGCAACAATGGCGACGAGCACGCCGACGACCCCATGCCCCTGTGACCACCCGAACACTGTGGTCCGCCATGCTTCCGCGTGCTCAAGACACACGCGGAAAAGGGACGCAATGATGCCAGTACCTAACCCCACCATGATGGCGGTAATGGTCAGAGGAACCATCGACATTGATGGTCTCCCCTTGGCCTCATTCCACCACTCCAGGCTGTGATAGCCAGTTAGCACTCGGATGAGGCGTTCGCGCCGGGTGAGGGGCTGGCCACTGGCCGTCGGCTTCGCGTCGTTACTCACATCGTCACTGACGTCGCCACTCACAGTGAGGCCGTTAGTGTCGTGCTCGGAGTTAGTCACGGGAGTCCGTCGCTACTTGCCATTGGTTGATATTGCGGTCAACCGCGTAGCGATCAATCTTCCGCAGTTCCTCGTCGGTAAATGACAGGTTGTCTAGTGCGCCGAGGCTGTCGTCGAGTTGCTCAACTGAGCTTGCCCCGATCAGTGCCGACGTCACCTCTGGCCGTCGAAGTGCCCAGGCGATCGCCATTTGCGCCAGTGATTGTCCACGCTCTTCGGCGATGGCATTGAGGGCGCGGATGCCCTCGAGAGTGTCGTCGTTGAGGAATGTGGAGTTCATCTTGTGGTTGCCCAGGCGTGAATCATCCGGGATACCATTGAGATATTTGCTGGTCAGAAGGCCTTGGGCCAGGACAGAGAACGCAATGACTCCCATACCGTTTTCGGCGCACGTTTTTAGCAATGATGTCTTCGCGGCGGGAGATACGGATGGGTCGGTGGGACCGTCGGGGCCCTCGATCCACCGGTTAAACATGGAATAGCTGGGCTGCATGATGGTGAGCGGAGTGCCCAGGTCGCGGGCAATGCTCTGTGCCTGCCGCGTGAGTTCGGGCGAGTACGAGCTGATGCCCACGTAGAGCGCACGCCCCGACCTAGCGATGTGGTCGAGCGCGCTCATTGTCTCTTCCAGTGGCGTGTCGGGGTCCGGGCGGTGGTGGTAGAAGATGTCTACATAGTCCAAGCCCATCCGCTTTAATGAGGCATCCAGGCTTCCTACCAGGTATTTTCTGCTGCCCCCGAAGCCGTATGGGCTGCTATTCATATACCAGCCGGCCTTGGAGCTAATCACCATTTCTTCCCGGTATGGGCGGAAGTCTTGGGCAAAAATGCGGCCGAAATTGGATTCCGCGGATCCGGGTGGTGGCCCATAGTTGTTGGCTAGGTCGAAGTGGGTGATGCCACGATCAAAAGCACGCCGGAGGATTGCGCGTTGCGTCTCCAGGGGGCGATCCCCACCGAAGTTGTGCCACAATCCCAGGGTGATCGCGGGAAGTTTCAGGCCGCTATCCCCGCAGCGGTTGTAAGGCATGGGGGAGTGCGCCTCGGGTTCGTAGCGGTCATCTGCAGCTCGGTACACGTTCGGATAATGTGCGCTACTCATAGTTTCCAGTGTAACGACGCAGGTGCAGAGCGGTTAACGGTGTTGGGGCGTGGTCGTGGTCCTATTCGTTGGGAATGAGCCGCGGTGGAATTCCCATCTCTTCTATTTCCTGGGGCGTGAGTGCTTCTTCTTCTAACACTTTCTTGACGACGAACCGCGCGCGGTCTTCCGGGTCGGGGATTCGTCGGGCCGCGCTGAGGAGGGTGGTTAGGGTGGCGGCGTTGTTCGATGCCTTGGTGTCGTGTTGCTCGTCGGAGGAGGACGCCGGGCCGAAAGCACGCCACGCGACCGCCGTCGCTAATGAAAGAAGTGTGATTCCGCGAGCTTCGTGGGGCTCGATGCGGCGGTCGACCACACGAGGGGACGAACCTCCATGCTCCTGCTCGCGGTGCGAGCGCTGCGCTTCTTTACTCTTGCGCAGCCGGCAGTGGAGTTCTTGCTGGCCAATGCCGACGGTGGAGCCGTCGTCGTTAGTAATGACCGTGGTGTATGGGATATTGCAGAAGCCGTCGGAGGCGATTTCGTGTTTAATTTGCTCGACCATGGCGTCCGTGACCCGGACCGTGGCGTGGGCATTATTGCGGCCGGGGTTGATGTATTGGAATGTACCGGTGCGCGTCCAGGCTTCGTACTCCCGCCCGAGGCGTTGCATAACGAGCATGCCGAACATGGCGTCGGTCATGGAAAACAGCGATCCGCCGAACGCGGCTCCGTGTGCATTGCCGTTGAACCGGTTGACCTTGAGGATGAGGTGTGCCGACGACCAATCGTCGGGAATATCCCGGATTCTCACGCCTGCAGCAAAAAGAGGTGGGTATGCGCTCATAGCGGCGGCGAAGAGGCGCGGTGACCGGAGAACACGTTTGACGAGGAGGGCTGCAGCGCGAACATTCATGTGAGCTAGGTTACTCAAAATTGGCGACGGTGGGGAGGTTTATCGCGTTTGAGTGATGCTTTCTGTTGGCATGTGATCGTGCCGTGACTGTTGATCTGCCCCGAGTGAGGCAGCGTCGGCTCTATTTATGCCTTATTTCCGACGGCAGGCGTGGGGGTGTCACGGTCTCTGTCAGAGACTAGACGTCCGCGCTTTTCACCCCTCTGACCAGCACTTTCTCCGCTCGCGTCGTTTTTGCGACAGTCTCACCTGTTATTTAAGGGGTAAGTTAGGCTGGATATATTGGCTTGCGACGCTCTGTCGCTTTATTTATAAGCCAGCCAATGCTTAATATGAGTCCATGAGCATCGTAGTTACCAACCAGCTGACCATTACGTCAGATCGCGCGGATGAAGTTGTCTCCCGCTTCTCGCAGAACATGCAGTCCCTGGACACGTTCGATGGGTTCGAAGGTTTCGAGCTGTGCAAGCCGACCGAACCTGCCGACGACCGATGGATCGTGATCACTCGGTGGCGCGACCAGGAGGCCTTCCTGGGATGGCGCAATTCCCGCAAGTTCCGTGAAGACCACGGCTGGCGTGAGCGCGAATCCAGCAAGGAGGAAGAAGCGAAGAGGCCACCGCACGGTTCGATGAACTCCGTCGTCCGAAACTATGACGTCATGCTGACCAAGGACGCTGCTGAGTAGTTGACGCGGTAACGCGCGCACACGACAACCCCACCCAGAACCACCAGCGCATACAGCAAAACCTCCGCTGCTTTCTTAACGAAAGTGGCGGAGGTCATTTATTTGTCGGGGTAGCGGGATTTGAACCCACGGCCTCTTCGTCCCGAACGAAGCGCGCTACCAAGCTGCGCCATACCCCGGTGCAACTCGACTAAGGCTAGCGCACGCTCTTTCGTACTGCCAAATCACCGATTCGTCCTGCCACATCACTACGCAGTCGCGCTGCCTACAGTCCCTTCAGCACAATTTCTCGCTCGACAAAGCCGTCTCCCACCGCAATCTCGTCGACAGTGGGTTCGGGGAGGTCGTCGGCTCCCCCACCACCCTTTTCGACGATGCGCAGCAGCTGTGCGGTCGGCGGGCAGAATGTCCGCACCGGCGCAAACTTGGACGTTCCCAGCCCGGGCGAAACGTTGAGAATGGATTCCTTCCACTCGGACACGCCGGACGCATGCTCGCGGTCGATACCGGAGTTCGTCACGATGGGCTTTCCACCCGGCAGACACAACTGCCCACCATGCGTGTGACCAGCGAGGATCAACTGATATCCATCCTTGGCGAAGGCATCCAGCACCCGCGGCTCAGGTGAGTGCGTCAACCCGATGGACAAGTCCGCGTCCTTATTCGGCTCCCCAGCGATCATCGAATAATCATCCAAATCACCGTGCGGATCGTCGACACCAGCAACCGCCAGCCGGAACCCATCGACGGCGAAATCATGCCGCTGATGTGTGCAATCTTCCCATCCGTGCTCCTTGAACACCGCGCGCAGATTCTTCCACGGCATGCTCTGGTCGCTGTGCTTCTGCTTCTTGCCCGTGAGGTAGCGCAGCGGGTTGGGGGCCGTCGGAGCCCAATAATCGTTGGTGCCAAAACAGAACAGACCCGGCGTCGTCAAGAGAGGAGAAAGAGTCTGGACGACGGCCGGCACGGCCTTCGGATCGCCCAGGTTATCCCCGGTATTGACAACGAGGTCCGGCTCCAGCTCGGCGGGCTCACTGACCCACAGCTGCTTGAGCTGCTGGTGGGGCAGCATGTGAAGGTCCGAGATGTGCAGAATGCGGAATTCATTACGACGCCCCCGAAAAGTGCCTTTATCCAGCATGGGGATGGTTGTGACGGCGAGGCGGAACCGGCTGGCACCAAGTAGCGCAGCAGCGGCCCCTGCAGCTCCCGCAGCACCCGCGGTGGCCGCAATTTTCTTGCCAAAGGACCGGGGAAAAATACTCACACGCCCATGGTAAAGGTGGAGGGACGCTTTTCCGATTCGGCTGGTCAGTGTCCGGGCGGGCGCTATCCTCAAGGGCATGGGTATGAAAGCAACGATCCGCGAGGATCTCAAGCAGTCGATGAAGAACCGCGACAAGGAAACGACCAGCACATTGCGTATGTTGTTGGCCGCGATCCAGGAGGAGGAAACGTCGGGGAAGGCGCATGAGGCGTCGGACCAGGACATTCTCCGCGTGATTGCTCGTGAAATTAAGAAGCGGCATGAGTCCGCTGATGTGTACGCGAAGGCGGGTCGCGATGAACTCGCGGACTCTGAGCGCGCCGAGATTGCCGTTCTGGAGCGCTACCAGCCGAAGCAGCTCTCGGATGAGGAACTGAATGCGCTGGTAGACCGGGTGATCAAGCAGCATGAAGCCGACGGCGGCGAGGTCTCCATGAAGGCGATGGGGCAGATCATGAAGGCTGCCACCGCAGAGGCCAAGGGCACTGCCGACGGTAAACGCTTATCGACGGCTGTTCGCGCGCGGCTTCAGGGGTAACGCCTTTGGCCGGTGGCTCCACGAGCCGGCCACTTCTCCACGCGCCGGCCCCGTCGCTACGGGAGGAATCCCTGCAGCTGGGGTGGGACGTAGGTGTGCAGGAAGTCGTTAATCATGCCGGGTATGTCGGGCAGTGCGGGCGCCGGCGCTGGAGCGGGTACTCCGCCTCCTCCGCCGCCGGTACCGCCACCACCGCCGGTGGTGCCTCCGCCGGTGCCTCCCGTCGAACCGGAATTAGTGGGTTGGGGGAGTACTGCGCGTGAGTATCCGATCGCCTCGGGGTTGGTTCCAGCCTGGTAGGAGGGGTTCATGGGGGGAAGTGTGTGCCCGCCGTAGGCGTCGATAAGGGGCTTGGCCGCGGTGAGGTAGATATCAGCGGGCTCCTTGCCACCGAAGAGGTTGCCATCGGGGCATTGACGCAGGGGGCCGGTGCAGAGCGGTGAGCTGGTGCTGCCGTCGTTGAAGATGTACACGGCTCCGGCAAGACCACTGGTGAGCCCCAGGAATGCGGCGGATTGGTTGGTTTCCGTGGTACCGGTCTTTGACGCCAGCGTGCCGTCCCACCCGGTCAGCTCGGCGGCTTCGTGGGCCGTGCCGGTGCTGACGTCGTCGGATAGGCCGTTGGCCAGCGCGTTCGCAACGTCGGTGGGGATGGCTTGTTCGCACTTCGGCGGTGTGACGGGGACGTCTTTGCCGTCGTGGTCGGTCACCTTCAGGACGGGGTTGGGTTCGCACCACGTTCCGCCGTTGGCGATGGTTGCCGCCACATTGCTCAGCTCGAGGGGATCGACGGCGACAGGTCCGAGCACGAATGACCCTTGGTTGGTCTCTTTAATCGTGTCGGCCTGGGATTTCTCGTCCTTGTTGTCGCCGTTATCGGAACTGGGTTTGTCAGCCAAGCTGCGTAGCCCCATCTTGACGGCGGTATCAACAACGGTGCCCACACCCAGTCGCTTTTCAAGCTCGATAAACGGCGTGTTCGGCGATTCGGCAAGCGCCTGCTTGAGCGTCATTTTCGACGGATACGCGCCGACATTTTCCACGCAGTATTTGGCGGCGGGGCACCCCGGAGCGCCACCGTGGCCCATGTCGGAGACCTCGATCCGCGACGGCACGTCCATCACCGTGTCGATCCCCATCCCCTTTTCCAGGCCCGCGGCTGCAGCGAAGACTTTGAAGATGGAACCAGCTCCATTCCCGACGGGGTGCGATGCCAAGGGCAGGACGGACTGGGAATTGCTGGCGTCGAGCCCGTAGTGCCGTGAGGCCCCCATAGCGAGCACTTCGTGGCCGTCGGGTTTGATGAGGTTCATCGCGCCGGCAACCCCGGGGGTAGTGGCGGGGGCGTATTGTTCAAGCGAAGCATTGACGGAATTCAACGCGTTCGGGTCGAGCGTGGTGGTCAGCGTGTAGCCGCCCGAAATGAAGTCGTCCCTCGAGATCCCGTGCGAGGCCAGGTACCGCAGCGCGTAATCGCAGAAGAAGCCGGCCTCGTCGGCCCCGATACATCCGTTGGTGGGGGCTTCAGGCTTATCGACGACACCCAACGGCGAGTTCTTCGCCGCGTCGGCGTCGGCGGTGGAGAGCGCCCCCGTGCTGGTCATGGCGTTAATGACCGTGTTGCGGCGCTGCAGCGCGGCGTCGGGGTGGGTGAACGGGTTATAGGCGGACGTGGATTGAACCATCCCCGCCAGCAGCGCGGCCTGCGGCACGGTGAGGTCCTTGGCGTCGACGTGGAAATACGTCTGCGCCGCGGTCTGTACGCCGTACGCACCGTTGCCGAATTCCACGAGGTTGAGATACCGGGTCAGAATCTCGTCCTTGGAGAGGTCTTTATCCAGGTCAGACGCGAGTTTCATTTCGCGGAGTTTCCGCGCGGCGGTGTCTTCGTTGGCGGCAGCGCGTTCGTCGTCGGTCTTGGCTTTGACCAGCATGAGGTAGTTCTTGACGTATTGCTGGTCCAGGGTGGACGCGCCCTGGGCGACCCCGCCGTGAGTGATGTTGGCTACGACCGCTCGAGCGGTTCCGCGCAGGTCAACCCCGTGGTGGTCGTAGAACCGTCGGTCTTCGATGGCGACTATCGCTTTCTTCATCGGCTCTGAGATCTGATCCGACGCGACTTCTTGTCTGCGCTGCGTGTAGAAGGTGGCCAGGGGGTTGCCGTCCCGGTCGGTCATGGTGGAGACCTGCGGGAACTTGGCGCTGGCGATGTCGTGGTAATTGGAGTCCATGGCGTTGTGGCCACGGTTGATCGTGGCTCCGGCTGCCAGGGCGACGGGCAGCGCACTGAGCGCCACTAGCAGGGTGGAGATGAGTATTGCGCCGAAAAGGATCAGGCTAGGTGCCGGAGCATCAGATCGTCGGTTCACGCTTACACCCTACCCAGTGATTGGCCGTGTGAAGTGAGTCTCACCGATTATGGGCATGTGTTCTGGGAAAACACAGATAGACAAAAACTTACTCTTCCGTTAAGTAGTTAACGCGACTACCCCCGAAATGTGATGTAGTCGACAGTTTGTTTGGCGTGTGAATAGACTTACAGTCAGCTAAGCAGGGTGAATATCCACAAAAACACGGTATCTCGATATACCAGGGTGACGCTCACAGCTTCGCGACCATGCAAACGTGACCACGGAGAGGAGTGCACAATGACTGCATCGCTGACCCGACCGGCTGATACATCGTTGGCCACAACCAAGGACGGACGAATCCAGCAGAAGGTGGATTCGCTTACGGATCCGTCGTCGTTCACGGAGCGTGGCCAGTGGATCACTCACGCCAAGTGTCGTGACATTGATCCTGAGGAGTTGTTTGTCAAGGGGTCGAAGCAGCGACAAGCTGCAGCGATTTGCAGACATTGCCCCGTTGTGTTGCAGTGCCGTGCCGACGCCTTGGATAACCGTGTGGAGTTCGGCGTGTGGGGTGGCATGACTGAGCGGCAGCGTCGGGCATTGTTGCGGGAGCACCCCGAAGTGGAAAGCTGGGCTGACTTTTACGCGGGGTATGCCGGTCGGTCGTAACGGGCCATCCCGTCCGCACGGTTGATTGAGCCGGCGATGGGGATTAAGCCCAGCGCAGCTGAATGAGCCCGGTGCAGTTGATTCTTGTTAGGCTAGGTTCATGACAACCTGGGAATATTCAACAGTTCCGCTGTTGACGCACGCGACGAAGCAGATTTTGGACACATGGGGGGCCGACGGTTGGGAGCTGGTGGCAGTCATGCCCGGCCCAACAGGCGAGCAGCACATTGCCTACATGAAGCGCCCGAAGGAAGACTAGTTTTATGACGACCAGTGGACAGTCCACTCAGAGCCCCAGGAAGAATCTTGCCGACTTAGGGATTGAACTCCCAGAGGTGGCAGCGCCGGTGGCTTCTTATGCACCGGCCGTGATCTCGGGGGACACGATTTATGTGTCGGGTCAGCTTCCATTCAAGAACGGAGAACTGCCGGCGACGGGCAAGGTTGGTGCAGGCGTGTCCGCGGAGGACGCGACCAGTTACGCCCGCCAGGCGGCACTCAACGCTTTGGCCGCCATCAATTCCCTCGTCGACATTGATTCGGTGTCGATTGTGAAAGTCACGGGTTTTGTGGCGTCGGCATCCGGATTTGGTGGTCAACCTGGGGTAATAAATGGTGCATCGGATCTTTTCGGCGACGTCTTCGGTACAGCCCATGCGCGGTCTGCTGTGGGGGTTTCGGAGTTGCCCTTGGATGCGCCGGTGGAGGTTGAAGTCATCGCGCGACGAAATACAGGAGTGCAATAACGCTACGACGGAAGCCGGAAGAAAGCGGCTCGTACTCCGGGGTTTGCCGAACGTGTGCTAAGTCATGCTTGGAATTGCCCCCGTTTCGGCATTTTTTCGGTCGTCTCTGGCCCGATGAGATTTTGACAGACCGCGCGAGGACGTACACTGACATGCATGGAGCATCCTGCGTATAGCCAGTTGCGTCCCGTTACCCCCAACGCGGGCGTTGTTTTATGTCCCAATCCCAGCTATGGCTCGCTAGAGGGCACCAATAGTTGGGTTATTAGAGCTGACGGTGATCCGCGGTCGATCGTTGTGGATCCGGGCCCTCAGGATGAAGGCCACCTGAATGTTCTTAACCATCATGCGTCGGAAATCGCGATGATTCTTTTGACTCACCGGCATCCGGATCATGCTGATGGGGCCAACCGGTTATCGCAGATTACGGGGGCGCCTGTCCGGTCCGTCGATAAGCGTTTCTGCAAAATGGGTGATCCGCTCGAGGACGGGGAAGTCATCACCGTCGAGGGTGTCACTCCGGCTGTAAAAGTTGTCGCCACTCCTGGCCACACCGCGGATTCGGTGAGTTTCTTCCTTTATCCGAGTGCCGACGCTGCTCGGGCCGATGATGGTTCGGGCGATACGAAGCCTGAGGCGATTTTGACGGGCGATACGATCGCCGGCAAGCACACGACCATGATCTCCGAGACCGATGGTGATCTGGGGCAATACCTAGAGACATTGGAGATGCTGAAAAAGCGGGGCGCCGGTGTTCCTTTGCTGCCCGCACATGGGCCGGATCACCCGGACCTGGAGCCGTTTGCCAAGAAATATCTTGATCGACGTCACCATCGCCTTGACCAGATCCGTGAGGCTCGGAAGAAGCTGGGGGATGATGCTTCGGTGGACCAGTTGGTCGATGAGATTTACACAGACGTGGACCCGGTATTGCGTGGGGCTGCTGAGCAGTCGACGCGCGTGGCGCTGCGGTATTTAAGCGCTGAAGAGAAGTAGTGCTCAGGAAGTAGCGCTGGGGAGAAGTCGCTTAAAAAAGTCGCGTGCAATAGAAATAAGCAGCCCGGGAGTCTCGGGCTGCTTTGCGTGTTTGGTTGAGTTCTGCGCGTTTGTGGGTTTTACGACAACTAATGTGTCCGCGTGCCGGAAAACTGCGGGGGTATATCCGGGGTGGTGGCCAAACTGCGGGGGAATATGGTCAGAAAATGGCCGAAAATTGACCATATACCCCCGCACTTTTATTCGGGGCGCATATCCCCCGCAGTTTCGGGCTCCAGGTGTAGCCTCCCTGCAGTTTGCGGGCTCGGGCTGCCCTGCGCTGCCCGGCGTCGTGGCTATCGCCCACCGAACTACGGTGCGTCGTACCGTTTTACCGAGCGCGACGTGCCAGGCGTTCACTGTCGCAAATAACGACGGTTTTGCCTTCGAGTCGGATCCATCCGCGGTGGGCAAATTCGGCGAGCGCTTTGTTGACAGTTTCTCGCGATGCACCAACAAGCTGCGCGATTTCCTCTTGAGTGAGGTCGTGGTGAACTCGCCAGTTGCCATTGTCCTGAACGCCGAACCGGTTGGCTAGCTGGAGAAGCGCCTTCGCTACGCGCCCGGGGACGTCGGTAAAAATAAGGTCTGCCAGGGAATTATTGGTGCGACGTAGGCGACGCGCGAGCACACGAAGCAGCTGTTCAGAGATGGCCGGGTGGTCGTTGATCCACTGGTGGAGCTTCTCCGAGTTCATCGTGGCGGCGGACACTTCAGTGACGCAAATAGCCGACGATGTGCGCGGGTTCGGATCGAAGATGGATAGTTCACCGAACATATCCGAGGGGCCCATAATGGTGAGAAGGTTTTCACGACCGTCAGCTGCGTGGCGGGCTAACTTCACTTTGCCCTCAGTGATGATATAGAGGCGGTCGCCGGGCTCCCCCTCGTCGAAAATGGTGGTGCCGCGCGGAAATCGCACCGTCTCAAGATCATGGATGAGGTTCCGGACGGCAACAGGGTCAACACCTTGGAAAATGCCGGCACGGGAGAGGATCTCGGTGACGTCGCTCAACGTAGTCTCCACTTCTCGCAGTAGGGTCGAGTGCCACGGTGCGCGGCTGTCTGTGTTAGATACTAAATACCGCACCCGTCGCTGTATCGCACCTCACATTACTACGTGGCAGGCGAAAAGTGAGAGCTTTGTCCGATTTAGGAATAGGCTTACGCGGGAGTTTTATAGAGAGGAATAATCAATAAAAAGGCGAAAAGTTTGTCAAGAATGCCCATATTCGGGGATGAATTGACAAAACCGCTGCTTGTGCCGTTGGTCACGTTTTCGGAAGCGAACTCCCGTTGATAACGTATGCTACGTTATCGTAGCTTTTTATAGTGGTGAAAAACACACTATTTTTTGTCGACGGAACCAACGAATTGCGGTAGGAACTTTGCGCTTTCTCTAGTGTGCCTCGACACCGGGGTTCGACGCCTTTTTCCTTCCGGCGTTCTTCGCGAAGAGTTCGTAGCGTTCCATGCCAATGGCGAATCCCATCAGAATGAATGGTGCGAGTAGGGCAAATAAACCGGCCATGCGGTCTACCATACCGACGTTATGTCCAGGGCGCCCGCTATGGTGTTGGCATGGCCACTACCGAGACTCCGCTTGCAAAAGTCCGTCGTGCTCGCAGGATCTCCCGCGCGCTACATCGTGCGTATCCGGACGCTAAAGCGGAACTGAACTTTGACAATCCGTATCAGATGGTCGTCGCCACGATTTTGTCTGCTCAGTGCACGGATCGTCGCGTTAACATGGTGACGCCAGCGTTGTTTAAGCGGTTTCCCGGCCCGGAGGATTTAGACAACGCCAGCGTCGAGGAAGTGGAAGGATTTATCCGCTCGACGGGGTTTTATCACAACAAAGCGCGGAATTTGGTTGCTCTGGGGCATGAGCTCGTCACTCGTTTCGACGGTACCGTACCGGACACGATGGCGGAGTTAGTGTCGCTGCCCGGGGTGGGTCGTAAGACGGCAAACACGGTCTTGGGGAATGCGTTTGGCAAGCCGGGAATAACGGTAGATACCCATGTGGGTCGCTTGATGCGTCGGTTCGGTTTAACGGACGCGACGGATCCGAAAAAAGTCGAGCAGGACGTGGCCCAATTAATTGAGAAAAAACGGTGGACGCCGTTTTCCCATGAAGTGATTATTCATGGTCGACGTGTGTGCCACTCCCGGAAGGCAGCGTGTGGTGCGTGCTTCCTAGCGAAGGACTGTCATGGTTTCGGTGTGTGGGGTCCCACAAATCCCGACGAGGCAGAAAAGCTGGTTAAGGGCCCAGAGCGTGACCGCATTCTTGATTTAGCACTAGGGGGCCACTGATGGGGCGACAACAACGCTGGACCATCCTTATTATCGCCGTGCTCACGGGCTTGGTGATCTGCGCGGTTCCTCTCATGCTCCGGTCTACATCCAGTCACAATGACGCGCATTCGGGAGCGGCGATATCCGATAACCCCGCGGGCCAAGGCAGTGCGGGTGAGGGTGACGCTGGCCGGGGCGATGGAACGGATGGATCGGAGGGCGAAAATTCCCCTGCGTCCAACCCCACCACTGGCCGGCCAGCGTGCCCCACTGCGTCCGCTGAGGCCGCGGTGGGCAGTCACGATGGTTCGCAAAAGGATGACGATTCGCCCCTGGGGTCGGTGACACTGCCATGTTTGGGCAACTCAGCAAGCAAGGCTGACTCCCAACCATTAAGCCGCAACCTCGCAGGCAAACCGACCGTTATTAATTTATGGGCCTTCTGGTGCCAGCCATGCAAGAAGGAACTTCCGATTGTTGACAAAGTGGCCCAGTCCCACCCGGAATGGAACGTCGTCGGCGTCCACGCCGATAAAAATGGTGACGCAGGTGTAGGCGTCCTCTCCGACTTACATGTGGACCACCTGTCAAGCTTCCAAGACTCGGGTGGAGACGTCGCACGAGCGTTGCGCTTGCCGTCGGTTATTCCGATCACGGTGGTTCTTAAACCCAATGGGGAGGTCGCCAAGGTGTACCCGCAAACGTTCACGAGCACCGGCGATTTAGAGTCGGCGGTCACCGCGGTGCTCAGTTAGCAGGCTTGTGGCCGGTCGGCTAGCTCGGTATTTCCCACCGAACGCTACCGTCAGGCCGTATCCTGATCTGAGGCGTTGCGAGTTGTAGGAGGCCACAGGTGACAGAAGAGTTCCCCACGTCGTTCTCAGACCCCACCCAGCCGCCGCTGCCTGATGCGGTCCCGCCATGGCTTCGCGCGATCACACAGCGGGCTCGCGACGGTGGTATTCGTCGTCAACTTTCTGATTTATCTCGACGGACACCGCGGCTTGACGACGCCGACGCGACCCGCCCGTCGGCAGTGCTGATGCTTGTGGCTGGCGACCCCACGTACGAGCCCACACCGGGCACACCCTACCCCGAGGATGCCCGGCTGCTCCTGACCCACCGCGCGCCCACGTTGCGGTCGCACTCGGGCCAAATGGCGTTTCCCGGCGGGCGGAAGGACCCCGAGGACGCTACGCCCATCGACACCGCCGTACGGGAAGCCCAGGAGGAAACAGCAGTGCGCCCGGACACAATGTCGGCCCTGGCGGTCCTCCACCCAATACTCATCCCCCGCACGGGAAACGTCGTCTCGCCCGTGTTAGCGTACTGGAACAACCCCACCCACGTTTACCCCGCCAGCCCCGCCGAAGTGGCCGACGTCGTCGCCATACCCTTGGGACATCTGGCGGATCCGTCGATACGAATAACCGTCGGAAGGCAAGGGTGGACCGGGCCCGCCTTTTGGATAGGGGACCTCCTACTTTGGGGTTTTACCGGCGGGTTAGTGGATGGCCTCCTCCGCGAAGCGGGTTGGGAGAAACCATGGAACGCTTCACCTGTGTACGATCTTGCAGAGACGCTTGCTCGGTCGGCGAACAATGAACCGGTGACTCGGTGGCGGAGAAACCCCCAGAAACCATCAACGCCGACAACCCCCAACCACAAGAACTGAGAGACACTGAATGAGCGGATCCACCATTGTGGACATCGTCATTGTGCTCATCGCACTATCGGCGATGCATTCCGGATGGAGACAAGGCGGCGTATCCTCCATCGCCGCGGTCATAGGCGTTCTCATCGGCGGCATGGTCGGCATGTGGGCCGCGCCGTACGCGATGGCCCAAACTGACGACAACAACACCCGATTCCTCTTCGCCCTAGGCATTGCGGTTCTCGCCGTCATTATTGGATACGCCATAGGATCCTCCATTGGCATTGCGCTGCGCAACATGATCCGCACCCGGGCCGTGTACAAGGCCGACGCGGCCGTCGGGGCCGTTGTGCAGGTCTTCACCGCGATCGTCGTCGTGTGGATGATTGCTGTGCCCGTGGTGTCCGTGTCCACGGGGGACTTCTCCAAAGCGCTCCGCAACTCCAAGGTTTTGGGGGCGGTGGACTCCCTGGCACCGCAACAGGTGAACAACTGGGGCAGCCGGGTAGGCATGTTCCTCAACCAGAACGGCATGCCGACGCTGACCGATCCGTTCGGTGAGCTACCGAACAAGGATGTTCCCGCACCGGCGGATTCAGTCTTGTCCACTCAACGCTTGAACGAAATCCGGCCGTCGATTGTTCAAGTCTTATCGACGGCACAGCAGTGCCGAAAAATGCTGGAAGGCAGTGGTTTTGTTATCGCTCCGGACACTGTGGTGACCAACGCCCACGTGGTTGCCGGATCGAATGAGGTCAAACTGCGGACAGTCAACGGTGAGGACGTGGCCACCGTCACGTATTTCAACCCTGATAAAGATATCGCGGTCCTGCACGCCGTGGATTTGGGATTAAACCCCCTGGCGCTAGACAACGTGCCCGCCACCACGGGGTCAGATGCGGCAGTCCTCGGGTACCCCTTGGGCGGGCCGTTCGATGTGGAAAACGCGCGCGTCCGTGACCGTTTGACCATCGACGGGCCCAATATTTATTCCACCGATCGGGTTCAGCGCGAAGCCTATACGCTGCGCGGATTGGTCCGCGAGGGTAACTCTGGTGGGCCCGTTGTCGATGGCGATGGTGAAGTCCTCGGGCTTATCTTCGGCGCCGGGGTGGATGATCAAGACACCGGATACGCGCTGACCAACCATGAGCTTATGGAATCGTTGGGATCGGTGGAAAACGTACAGAACTTGCGGTCCGCGGTGGACACGAAGTCGTGCGTGGCTAAGTAGGTTACGCTTTCTCCACGGCCAGCACAGCATCGCGCACCGCGTGGGGCGCCTCCATGTGGACATAATGCCCCGCGCCGGGAACGACGGTGACGTGGTCGGCGTCGGCAATAGTCTCGCGAGCTGTCTTCGACGCCGTGATCAGAGGATCCTCGGCACCGTGGAGAACGCGCACAGCCGGGGGTGTCGAGCACTCAATTTCATTCCAGCCGGACCAATCGGCCAGAACGGTTTGCGCTGTTCCGCGGGGCATTGTCGCCACCGCGGCCTTCCGGTGGCGCAGGCACGCGTAATAAGCGACGCGCTCGACGCCCATCGCGAAGCGTCGAATCGCAAGATACTCGTCGAAACTGTCGGAGTACCGGAACGCGGAGCCGGCTAGATGGGCGACGATCTGCTCAAGGAACAAGCTGTGGTCGGCTTTCAACCAGCGCTCACCCAGCCGCGGGAAACGAGTGGCCATGCCCAGCGTGATGCGGTCACGGTGCCGGATCGGGTGGCGGGTGACGACGTCGACGTTTTGACGCGGATGCGACGGGTTGAGGGCCACCACACGCTTAATGCGCTGCGGCTCGGTCAGGCCAGCGATCACCGCTGCAGGCACGCTCTCTCCGTGGGCGACCACAGTTGCCGACGTATGACCCAGCGCAAGGACTAGGCCGGCGATGTCTAGCGCCGTTGTGCCCAGGTCGTAGCCGTGAGGGGGTTTGTCAGAGAGCCCATAGCCGCGGAGATCCATGGCGACGGCGTGGTGATCCTCCGCGAGCAAGGGGGGGGCAGATTGCCAGTCGAACCATCCGCCAGCGAAACCGTGAACTAGCAGCACTAATGGGGCGTCGGGGCTTCCGCTGTCTGCGCAGTGAATGCGAACTCCCCGGCTGTGGTACAGGTGATGGGTCCACGGGCCATCGAGTTCAATGGCGGAGGGGTTCGTCGGGCGTTGAGGCACACACCAGGTTTACCAAATCATGAGGTTCGACGGTAGACGGAACCAAAAACCGACAATGCAGCGGGGCATCGTCGGCGGGGTGGTGTCGACGTGGATGGACCCACGTCGGTGCTGAGTGTTTCTAGCGTTTAGCTGTAGAGGCCTTCAGCAGTTTCGACGTTCTTTGAGCTCGCAGTCTTGGAGGAACCCGAGTTGGATGAACCGCTGGGGACCACCTCGGGGAGTTTGCCGAAGGAGTCGATGGTTGCTTCTGGCTTCTTCACCTGCTTGACCTGCTTGAGCCCGATGAGCGCGAAAATGCCCGCGAGCAGGAGCATTCCGGCGAAGACGATGGTGAATGCTGCCCAGCGGTAGAGCCAGATGTCAAGCACCTCTGCCAGGGTGAAGAAGAGGAAGAACGCGCTGAAGAAAGCGATAATGCCGGCCACGGCGAACATTGCTCCACCGATGGCGCCCTTCTTTACCGACTGCGTGAGTTCTGCTTTGGCGAGCTCAATTTCGGTGCGGACGAGGGTGGTGATCTGGCCGGACGCGTCCTTGACCAGGCGATTAATGCTACCTTGGCCTGCTGCGTGAGTATCGGCATCGCGGAGAGGGATACTGCCTACCTCGGGGAAAACCGAGTCTGAGCTATCGGTGTACAAGCCATTTTTGTTCGTGGAGCTCACGGGCATCCTCCTGCGCATTAAAACATGGGGAAATCAAAACTTTCTCACCCAATTGTGCCATGCGCTAGGGAAAATAGCGATTGAGGCCGTATTAAGAAATCCTGAACAGAAAAGTTTGTACATTGTTGGGCTTGTTAAAGGATTTAATAGCTCTAACGGGGGTGGATCGAGGCAATAGTGACTGATGAAACGGGCATTGTTTGATTCGACGTCTGTGGGGACGAATTTCCAGACAGGGGTGGCGATTGTTTTCTTCATGTCCGGGTGGAGGGTAAACGGGGGCATTGTCAGTGGTGAGCGCGATTTTCCGCATCAGGGCGGGGGTATTTAGAAAAGGTGTTGCATTCTGCGCCTTTGATGTGCCAAAATTGTGAGCGCAGGGCCCCCTCCCTTGAAGGGTGAGGAGCGTGGCCCGCCCCGGCCATCCCCCCGAGCCGGGTAAGACGGCCCGCATCGATCCCCCCTGATGCGGGCCGTCGCTCTATATCTGTAGGCCGTGGGCATGGGATTCCCGTAGGCGGCTGTTACGCATTTTTGTGGGTCGCTGCTCCTCGTTGAACCGGTGCTCTGTAGTGTGCGCGCTAAAACTGTGGATAACTTTTTTTATCCACAATGACGGTGGTGTGCAGCCTCTTTTCCAAGACGTTTCGTCACCGTTTTTGCCACGATTGCCCCATGTCCTCGAAAGAACTTGTGTCCTTGGTGGCGGACCCCCACTTGTTATCAGAAGTCGAACAATGTGCGGCTGTTCTGGGCTTTTCGCTTATCGACGGCCTGATGGACGCGTCGTTGGCGTCCCGATGGCGCAGTGCCGACGCAGTGGTGGCGGATTGCGTGGGCCTGGACGAGGTGTCGTCATTAGCGCTCCCTCCCCGGCGTGGTGTGTTTGTGGTGTGCGCGGGCACTCCACCTTGGGAGCGAGGTGTGCAGGTGGGTGCCGAGGACGTCATGGTGTTGCCCGCGCGGTCGGGCGACTTGGTGGAGGCATTGTCGACGCGATGCTCCCGAGGTGCCGGGTCGGGCGGTTGTACAGCGGTGGTCTCGGCCGTCGGTGGCGCAGGTGGAAGCACTGTTGCGGCCGGTCTGGCGTTGTCGTGGGCTCGATCAGGGCGTGGTTCCGTGCTGGTGGACGCTAATTGTGTGTCCGGTGCGGACGACGTCCTCCTCGGCGTAGAAAGTGAGCCGGGCATGAGGTGGGGTGATGTGAGCGTGCGAGGGTGGGAAAACGGTGGGGTCGATGGGCGTGCGGTGGCGGCGAATATCCCCGCGACCCCAGTGGGTGTGGGTGTGTTGTCGGTGGGGCGCGGTGCTCCGGCGGCCGTGGAGTGGAATCAGCGAGGGGCATTGGTGCAGCGTGTGGCCGCTTCGCTCGTTCGTGAGGGCCTATCAGTGGTGGTGGATGTGTCGGGCGCGACGTGGTGGGACGCTGCAGACTTCACTGGCTGCGATTGTGTTTTTGTGGTCGTCCCTGCGACATTGCGTGGTTTAGGCGGGGCAGTGCGCTGGTCGAGGGTGGCGCGCCAGGGCGGTGCGGACCCGGTGGCTGTGGTGAAGCATGAGGTGGTCTCGTCGGTGGGGGTCAAAGACGTTGAATCTGTGACGTCGATGCCGGTGGTGGCTGAGTTCACGTCCGAGAAAAAGATCGCGAAGGAAATCGAGGAGACGGGGCTTCGGCTGTGTGGGCGGTCGAGTTTCGCGCGCATGGTGTCTGGGCTACGTGAGATCGCGGATGGCTACATAAAGAACGGCATGCCATCGTTGCCAGTCGATCAGTGCGCCATAAGTAGTGCTCACAGCCGTGCCGCGAATATGGGGAAGTTGGCAGCATGAGCAGGGTTCGAAGTTTTGTGCAGTCATGTCATTCGGGCGCGGATAATTCGGCTGCTCACACCGACGACGTCCTGGCACACGCAGGGGCGTCGGCACAGACAGGAGCCTCGGCGCAGGCAGGAGCAGTGAGTGACCGAATCCGCATGAGGCTTGCGCAGGGCAATGGCGATACGTCCACGTCGGCAATTGCCTCGGCGGTACGGGCGGAATATCCGGGCATCGGGATGTCGGGCGTCGTGCAAGAGGTTCGTCGGATTCGTGGGGAGATCCACGGTGCCGGGCCGGTGGAGCCGCTGCTGGATCTGCCGGATGTGACAGACGTACTGGTCAACGGGGCCTCGGAGGTGTGGGTTGATGGCCCAGCCGGTTTGTGTCGTGTGGATTCCCCCTTCCTCGACGACGACCACGTGCGGGCGACAGCCGTTCGTTTAGCAGCCGCGTGTGGGCGCCGCCTGGATGACGCGTCGCCATATGCGGATGGTTTTTATCGACGCGACGCTGCCGGCGGGAGCGTTCGCGTTCATGCCGTCTTACCGCCTGTCGTTGAACATCCGTGTTTGTCGCTGCGCGTGTTGGGGACGGCCTCAACCAGCCTGGATGATCTTGTGCGCAGTGGCAGCGTGCCGCCCGATATGGCCGACGAGTTGCGCTCGTTGGTGCGCAGCCGTCAGGCGTTTGTGGTCTCTGGCGGGACGGGCGCAGGCAAGACGACGCTGCTGTCCGCCCTGCTTGCGGAAGTCTCGCCGGACGAGCGGATCGTGTGCGTGGAGGACACCCGTGAGCTGCATCCCCTGCATCCGCATGTTGTCGCGTTGACGACGACATCGCCCAATGTGGAAGGGCAGGGGGAGATCACGTTGCGCGACGTGGTCAAGCAGACGTTGCGGATGAGGCCGGATCGGATCGTGGTGGGTGAGATCCGCGGCGCCGAGATCCAGGAACTTTTCGCGGCTTTAAACACTGGCCACGACGGGGGTTGCGGAACGATTCATGCGAACGGGCCGGAGGAAATTCCGGCGCGCTGCGAGGCCCTGGGGGCGATGGCGGGGATGTCTCCGGAGTCGGTAAGAACACAATTCCGCGCCGCGATTCGGGTTGTTGTCCACGTTGAGCGGGCCCCGTCGCGTCGTCTCGCGAGCGTGGGAGTGGTGCCGCCAGTAGGGATGAATTCCTCCCCAACCGACGGGAAGGAGAACGACAAACAACCGCTGTATCCAGGTGTTTCATCGTCTGGAGTGGTGATGGTGTGGACTGCGGATGGTGGCCGCACCGATGCATGGCCATGGTGGGAGCGCGTCGTGCGAGGTGGTGCGCGATGATCCCGTTGGGTGTGCCGCTGTCGTGTGTGATCGCGGTGGTGGAGGGCCAGCGAGCCCGCAGTGATAAGCGAGGTCGTACCAACCAGCGTCGGACGGTTGCTCACTGGGCGCAGGCCAGCAGCATGATCGCGAGTGAGCTCCTGGCCGGTGCAAGCCCCTTGGTAGCGGTTCGTCACGTTGCCGACGAAATGGACGGCGTGGATGGCATGGAAGGCCAGGTCGCGTGCGAGCTTCGCGCGATGGTGAACCATTGTGCCTGGTTGGGCGCTCCGTGCGCTCCGTTGAGCACGTGGTCCTGCGAGCCGGATCAGGTCGGGCGGCAGGCGATCGCCCGGGCATGGTTGGTATCTCACCGCACTGGGGTGCCTTTAGCGGAGGTCATGCAGGCCACGGCGGCAGATCTCCAGGCGAAGCTCCATCACCAGGAGCGGGCCGAAGCATCGTTGGCGGGCCCTCGAGCATCGACCCGCGTGCTGATGTTTCTACCGCTCGTCGGAGTGACAATGGGCCAGTCGATGGGTGCGGGTTCCATTCAGTTTTTATTGACGACGCAGCTCGGCGGCCTGTTGCTCCTGGTGGGGGTTGTTTTGGAGGTCGTGGGGCTGGAGTGGTCCCGCGCGCTCATGGCGAAGGCGGTGGCGGTGTGACGGCGGCGAAGAAGAACGTCGGGAGTGCGGGCCCTGCGGGGGCCATGTTAAATGCGGCCGCCGATTTGGACCTGGTGAAAGCGTGTTTGTCGTGTGGTCTTCCGGTAGGCGCAGCGGTGGGGGCGGTGGCCGATGGCGGGTCCCAATTTGTTGACGTCTGGAAGGGCACGGCAAACCGGTTAACGATGGGGGTGGATTCCGACCTCACCTGGGCATTGTGTGCTGAGAATGAGGTGCTCGGTGATTTTGCTCGGCGTGTGCGTCGAAGTGCCCGGTCGGGTACTCGGTTAGCGGCCGATATCGGTGCGTTGTCGATGCAGATGCGGCATCGGGCGACGGATCAGGCGGTAGCGGAGGCGGAGAAAGCCAGCGTGTATGTGGCGCTGCCGTTGAGCTTCTGTTTCCTTCCGGCCTTTATAGCGGTGGGGCTAGTTCCTATTGCTATCGGACTGTTATCGGGGTTGTCATGACGACGGGGAGCTTCATAATTCAGGTGGCGATAGGTGGCCGTAGTCCACCGCAGTATTTCATCTGCTGGTTCTCCTCTGTTTTATTTCTTGAGGTTATTTCTCAATCAAGGTTTATTTCTCCATATTCATTGACCTGGCGTTTTAGGCCTCACTGTTGTGGTGTGGCCTGTCATCCGCCATCTTTTCGAAAGGACTCATCATGACTTGTGCAGTACCTACCCACGCAGTACCTACTAATCCGATTGCTGAGCAGCACACATCAACGGACACTGACGCTCAGCTCTCCTCACGATCCGTCGATACTTCTCCCGCGGATGACATTTCTATCTCGGATAACAAGAACACATCCGAGCCCTCGCCCATGAGGTGGTGGGACCGGGCCCGCGCGGCGCTGTTTAACGAGCGTGGCATGGCCACCTTGGAATACGCCTTGGTGTGCGTGGCTGCTGCCGCATTTGCCGGGCTGCTCTACGTCATCGTCTCAGGCGGCGAGGTAGAAAATGCCCTCAAAGGAATCATCGAAGATGCTCTGAACAGCAAAAAGAAGTGAACCGGGCATCGTTAAGTTCACGGCTTGCCGACGACACTATGTCGGTCTCCTCCGGCCCATGCATCGTGGAGAACAACGACACTGATTCTGACGCTCCTCCACCCAACGCCACGGCGTCGTGGTGGGCGAGGGGAAGCGTCACTATCGAAGCCGCGTTCGCGATCTCCATGGTGCTCGTCGTCGTGGGAATGGTCATCGTGGGGGTCATGGCCGTGACGAATCAGGTAGCTGCAACGGAAGCGTCGGCAAATGCGGCACGTGCCATCGCACGAGGAGAAAACCGTTCTGAAGTCGAATAACACATGACTAGCGTGGTGAAAAACTCGACCATGACGGTGACGACGACACCAGGTGCGGGAGGCCAGCCTGGCTTCGTGAAAGTAACGGTGACAGTGAAGAACCCGCTGAAAGATGCGGAGTCGACGTCGGTAGCCGTGAACGAAGAGAACATCGGAAGCTCCGGTGACGCCGGCTAATCCGGTTAAGCGCAACTGATCGCGGTCAGTGGGCGTACTAGATGCGTGAGTGCGAATAACTAGGGCCTTAACGACAGGCACAACATGGAGGGGGAAGGCAACGTGGGTACGAGTGAATTCTGGTGTCGGGGGTCGATGACCATCGTGGGAGCGGTGGTGTGCACACTAATCATCGGTGTTTTCGGGACGCTGGTCGCTGTTGGGGCCAAAGTAGTCGATTCCAGAAAAGCTGATAGGGCAGCGGATTTATCCGCACTCGCGGCGGCTTATGTATTACAAGAAACTATTGCTGACGGTTACCACGCCATCGCCACCGCAGCACCGATAAACCCCGATCCGGAAGACGTGGCATCGAATCCCGGCCCGGAAAACGTGGCACCCGAATTCTCAACAGCGAGTACAACGTCAACGCCGTCCGCGGTGGCCCCATTGCCAGAGTCCTCTGGGGCCTGTGCATTGGCCAAGCAGGTCGCCGCAGAAAATGACGCCTCGCTGCGCTCATGCACGCTTGAGGGCGAAGGCGTCATCGTGTCTGTCGAGGTATCGGGAGCGCACTCACCATTCACGGCCACCGCGAGTGCCCGCGCCGGGCCAGCATAAGCAGGATGCCCGCAGAAGCAGGGGCGTGGTAAGGCGCATACTCACCGGCTGGCGTTCGCACGCCCATGGCGACGGGTTCTCGCTAGCACCCTCACTCACCCCAGCGACTCCAATCCTCGGAGCACCCGCACAGCGCCGGTCTTATCCAGAGGCTCGTTTCCATTCCCACATTTGGGCGACTGAACGCAGGAAGGACACCCATTTTCACACTCACAATGGGCGACAGCCTCCGCTGTTGCTGTAATCCACTCGTGGAAGCGTCGGTACCCGCACTCGGCGAAACCC
>OKAP01000070.1_pt1 | contig 45804 bp, 42 predicted proteins | sample 1610221 | NCBI WGS metagenome assembly OKAP01 (sample SAMN04436631, study PRJEB24849) | human gut metagenome | biome: human gut; feature: NICU; material: stool | host: Homo sapiens | place: USA: Saint Louis, MO | collected 2010-01-13 | reverse complement strand
GTGCGAGTTATCTCGCACCCGGGCATTTTCTATTTTTAATTGGATTCTGTCGGCGCTTGCTAGGTTTTCGTGGCTGAGAGAGGTGTGTGGGGAAGGGCGTTTAGGTTCTCATGTGAGTTGTGTAGTGCGAACGCGTGTGATCGCGGGGAAGCGCGGGCATGCGTAAACGTTCCAGCCGAAAACTGCGGGGGAATAGCCCACTTTGTTCGACCTCAGGGAAAACTGCGGGGATATATGGTCGATTTTCGGTCATTTTTCGCCCCTATACCCCCGCACTTTTTAGTTGGGCACCCGATATTTCCCCGCACATTTGCCGTCGGAGAGAGCGAAGGCCTAGTTTCTCGTGCATCGAAGGGGAAATTCGTTCCGTATGCTACTTATACCGGTCCTACATAAGAGACCACACCCATCTTGCGCGGTAAGCCTTGCAAATCGTGCCGGGTAAGCTCCACGCTCATACGTAAGCACTCACCTAACCTCACCAGACCTATAAACGAACTATGAAAAGCAATCCAGACCTCTCGAACGTCAAAGAAATCCTCACATCCGTAATGTCGTCGCCGGGAAAAGTCACCGTCGTCGGCTCGCTCAACGCCGATCTGACTGCGCGGGTCGAGGAATTCCCAGCTCCCGGGGCAACGGTCCCGGCCGCTGACCTGACGTATGGTCCCGGCGGTAAGTCCTCGAATCAGGCGGTCGCGGCGTCGAAGATTGGGGCGGATGTCGCGATGGTGGGCGCGGTTGGCCATGATGCTTATGGGAGTTTTGTGCTGCGAAGTTTGGGGGATGCGGGGGTCGATACGTCGAGGGTTGTGGCTCGCGATTTGCCCACCGGGACCGCGCTGATCACGGTGAATGCGGCTGGTGAGAACACGATCGTGTACTCGGCGGGCGCGAATCGGAGCGTGTCGCGGGCGGACCTGCAGGCGGCTGCGGATGTTCTGCAGTCCGCGGATGTTGTCGCGCTCGGCTTTGAATCTCCCGCGAGTGTGGTTGCGGCCGCGATCGATGTGGCTCGCTCTGCTTTCGACGCAAATACTGAAACAAGGGCATACGTCGACCAACACTATGCGCCCCATCAACACCGGAATAATGGTCGCGATGAACGAGGAACTCGCCGTGCACCGCAGATTATTTTGAATTATTCTCCAATTATCGACGTCGACCCGGCGCTGTTGAGTGGGGTCGATATTGTGGTCGTGAATGAGATTGAGCTGCGAGCTCTAGGGGAGCGGTATGAATTCGCCCAATTGCCGACGCAGGAACGAGGGGGATTGGCTAACGTAGCCGGATCTAAGGTCGACGAGCATGCCGACGCAAAGCCCGCGGACGCTCCTACTGTTCGCGACTCCGCAAGCAGCATGGCTAAAGAAGATGGTGCCAGCGAAAATGGCCTGTTCACGACAGCGACGCGGCTAGTAGCCACAATGGGCCTTAGAGGCTTGATTGTGACGCTCGGTCCGAAGGGCTGTTTTGTCGTGGAGTCTGAGGATTCCTTAGATAGCGGTGACGGTAATCCGACGAGTGACGTGAACCGGAGCGATCGCGCCAACCCCACCGCCCTCACTACTAATGGCGTGTATGTGCAGGGATATCCAGTCGATGCAGTCGATTCAACCGGGTGTGGCGATTGCTTTATGGGGACGGTCGCCGCATCGATAGCCTCCGGACGAAGTCTGCTGGATTCCGCCGGGTTAGCGACGTTCGTTGCATCTCGCGCTGCGACCAAGCAGGGCGCTCAAAGTTCATATTTTTCGGCCGACGAACTCGCGGACCAGCTCAAACTCGACCCAGCGAACTAGTAAACACAGAGCTGATCGACAGGACGATTGATGGGCGAGCTCGACGGTCACCCATCGCCGCACACACCACCCCCGTCGAGAATTCTTCGTATCAGGGAACATTTCGGGCTTCAGCGGAACACATCAATTAGAGGCCGAGAGCGAGCGTCGACAAGCCGAATAAGAACGGCAACAACGACAAACGGTTCGCAACGGACACCGCACTCGGCCATCGCACTAAAACCGTCCCGAAGACCCCGAAGGAATCGTCATGACTTACCCCAACAACCCGAGCAGCCCATATCAGGGATCCAGCGACCCTTACTCGGGATCCCCCGCCGGTTTCGGTGCATCCGGTTCCGGGGAGGGCGGAATGCCGGCCACCTATGAAAGCGGCCAGGTCGACTCGGCATTTGGCGGCGGCCAGTATGGCAGTCCCGCGGGCCAATATGCGCAGCCCAACCAGTGGAATCAGGGTGCGCCGCAGTTCGGCAACGGTATGAACGGCATGGGCTCGGTTCCGCAGGGTCGGCAGAAGAGCAAAGTAGTCGCCGCGGTGCTCGCGTTTTTCCTGGGCGGCTTCGGCGCACACAATTTCTACCTCGGGTATATCGGGGTCGCCTGCGCCCAGCTCGCAATCCTGTTGATTAGCGTTCCTTTGATGTTCGTTGTTGTCGGTTTCTTTACCGACGCGGCCCTCTCCATCTGGGTTTTGGTCGAATTCATCATGATCCTCGCTGGTTCGGCGCGTTTCGCTACCGATGCCAACGGCGTGCCTGTTCGTTAAAACCGGAGTGTTCGGGAGGCAATTTTCCGCCGAAGCGTGCCGACGAAAACGACGTGTTATCCAGAACACGAATGCTCCATCAATCGGAACGCGAGCGCTCCATTAACCGGAACGCGTAAAACGCAACCGAACGGAGGTGCGGTGAGTCTGTGAGGTGCTCGAGGGTCGATTAGAATATTACCCGGAATGCGATCAACCTAACAGGTAAGGCTCACCATGACTCCCGACGACAACTCCTGGAAGCATTCAAGCAACGACCGCTCTGACGGCGGCGGGGGCAGTGACGGCTCGGGCGACCCTACGCATGATAATTCGGCTGACGACGCACATCGCCAGAATCAAAGTGCCGACGACGGCGCCGCCAACGAAAACCAACACGACGGTGGCCAAGGCAACGACGCTGCTGGTGAGGACACCCAAGCCACGGAAGGCAGTGATTCATCGGCAGGAACGTCCGACGCTCAATCCGCCGGGAGTCCCTCGTCGGAAGAGGATTTTGAAACCCGCGAATGGCAGCCAGTCCAAGCGTGGAGTGAAGTGCGGAACCCCGACGGGAGTGTGTCTCCTCGGTCGGGCGACTCGTGGAGCAATTCCCAGCAATGGAACAACGCTGGCAACGGTGGAGGAAGTGGCTGGAATAACGCCGCCAACACCGGCTGGAACAACGGGGGTAGCCAGCAGTGGAATGGAGGCGCCCCGGGCGGTGGGAACGGTCAGCCGGGCCAGGGTCAATACGGCGGCCAACAATACGGTGGCCAGTACGGTGCTGCTCAGAATGGGGCAGGCCAGTGGAATAATCCCCAGAGGCAGCCGGGTCAATATGGCCAGCAAGGGCAATACGGACAGGGGCAGTACAACCAGCAGCCGCAGTACGGGCAGCAAAACCAGCAACCTCAGTACGCCCAAAACGCTCAATATGGTCAGAGCCAGTCGGGCGGTTCGAGTGCCGTCGGATCGCAGGGGGAGGCCGGCCAGTCGAGCTCGTCGATCTGGAAGGTTCTGCTTCCTATCATTCTCATTCTTGTCGTGGTCGCCGCGCTGATCGGAGCGCTGATGTGGAAGCCGTGGGAAAAGCTCAGTAACGACGATGGCGCGCCTGGCAGCGAATCGTCGGCAATTCCTCAAGAACCGAGCAACGAGCCCATAGAAGAAACGACGACGGAGCCCGAGGACACCGAAACCACCACGGAAGACACCACCACCGAGCGGACAACGACGACAACCACGACAACATCGAGTAACCACACCGGGACCGACATCCCGGGGTTGGGTCGCCAAGGATTTACCGATAACAGTGCTGCAACCTGTAATGCCGACGACGAATGGGTGTATGCGGGAATTAATGAGGACGGCGACAAGATTGTCATCTGCCAGGTAGGGGACACCGACGGGTTCTATTACCGCGGTTGGTACCACGGCGGCGCGCTCGAGCGAGATGTGACGAGCCGCGGCTCCGATGGGAGGTCGTACTCGATGAAGAGCGGTGGAACCGTGATCAACATCGACGGATCCACCTTGAATGTTGTGCAGAACGGTAAGACCGTTTCTTCCTCCGTGTTTGACGGAGTGGCAACTCGGGAGCCGGATTGGGGTTAGTCGCGTTCCGCGGACGCCCGGCCACCTAATAGCCGACGCGCGACGGGCGCCTGGCTAACGAACGCCCGCCACCCACGCCCAAATCCCACCGGTTTCCCACCACAAGTTTGGGAAAAATCCAGGTTATCGCTTAAACTGGAGCGCTGTGTCCGCCACGTGCGGGCGGGACAAACGTCCACCGTAGGCCAGCGAGAGCGGCTGACTCGTTCACGTACGCTCAAAAAATGCTGGTTACGGCGTTAAAAATTTCTTCCGAAAAGTTGCCTAGCGCAACGTCGGAAAGAAGTTTTTAGCACCACGGAATGAGCTTGCAAAGGCAGGTGCGAGCGGCAAGTAAGCACCCCGCCTGCACGGGCACTATGCCAGTGAGCGAGTGAAAAACCCGGTTTTGTTGTAATTTCCATCACACTTCGCGTGGATTATCTGAGGGTAGATCTATCCGGATCGGCTCCGCGAGGATCGGGAAACAGCACCCCGGGAATGAACCGCAAACGCGTCAAGAAACATAGAAAGTCGGTACATGCCTACTATTCAGCAGCTGGTCCGCAAGGGCCGCAAGGACAAGAAGGCCAAGGTGAAGACCGCGGCCCTCAAGGGATCACCGCAGCGCCGCGGTGTGTGCACCCGTGTCTACACCACGACCCCGAAGAAGCCGAACTCCGCTCTCCGTAAGGTTGCGCGTGTTCGTCTGACCTCTGGTATTGAGGTTTCCGCTTACATCCCCGGTGAGGGCCACAACCTCCAGGAGCACTCCATGGTGCTTGTTCGCGGTGGCCGTGTGAAGGACCTCCCAGGTGTCCGCTACCGCATCATCCGCGGCTCCCTCGACACCCAGGGAGTTAAGGATCGTAAGCAGGCACGTTCTCGCTACGGCGCGAAGAAGGAGAAGTAATTCATGCCACGTAAAGGTCCAGCACCCGCACGTCAGCTTCCGAAAGACCCGGTATACGGCGATACCATCGTCTCACAGCTGATCAACAAGGTCCTCGTCGATGGCAAGAAGTCCACCGCCGAGCGCATCGTCTACGGAGCCCTCGAATCCTGCCGTGAGAAGACCGGCACCGACCCGGTTCTCACCCTGAAGAAGGCTCTTGACAACGTCAAACCCACCCTCGAAGTGCGTTCACGCCGCGTTGGTGGCGCAACCTACCAGGTCCCGGTCGAGGTTCGCCCTGGCCGTGCAACCACCCTGGCATTGCGTTGGCTGGTTATGTTCACCCGCCAGCGTCGCGAAAACACCATGACCGAGCGTCTCGCCGCAGAGATCCTGGACGCATCCAACGGCCTCGGCGCATCCGTGAAGCGTCGTGAAGACACTCACAAGATGGCTGAAGCCAACCGCGCATTCGCGCACTACCGCTGGTAATCACCTCTCCGGCGTAGCCAGACCAAGAATTACACGCAGGCCCGCCACCATCGGATCGCCACGATCGACTGGTTCCGGTGAGTGGGCCACCAAACTACGAGTTGGGGTACACAGTGGCACAAAAAGTGCTTTCTGACCTTCATAAGGTCCGCAACATCGGCATCATGGCCCACATCGATGCCGGAAAGACCACCGTAACCGAACGAATCCTCTACTACACGGGTATCAACCGCAAAGTCGGTGAGACCCACGATGGTGCTTCCACCACTGACTGGATGGAGCAGGAGAAAGAGCGCGGCATCACGATTACGTCCGCCGCGGTCACCTGTTTCTGGAAAGACAACCAGATCAACATCATCGACACCCCCGGCCACGTCGACTTCACCGTCGAGGTTGAGCGTTCACTTCGCGTCCTCGACGGAGCCGTCGCCGTGTTCGACGGTAAGGAAGGTGTCGAGCCGCAGTCCGAGCAGGTGTGGCGCCAGGCCGCTAAGTACGACGTCCCACGTATTTGCTTCGTCAACAAGATGGACAAGCTGGGCGCGGACTTCTACTACACCGTCGACACCATCGTCGACCGCCTGCACGCAAAGCCGCTGGTCATGCAGCTGCCCATCGGTGCTGAAGATGACTTCGACGGCGTCGTTGACCTGATCAACATGAACGCCATCACCTGGCGCGGCAAGGTCGACGTCGGAGCAGAGCCCACCATCGAGGAAATCCCGGACGACCTCAAGGACAAGGCCGACGAGTACCACGAGAAGCTGCTCGAGGCCGTCGCCGAGTCCGACGAAGAGCTCATGGAGAAGTACTTCGCCGGTGAGGAACTCACCACCGACGAGATCCACGAGGCCATCCGCAAGATGGTTGTGAACTCCGAGATCTTCCCCGTGTTCTGTGGGTCCGCCTACAAGAACAAGGGTGTCCAGCCGCTCCTCGACGCCATTAACTGGTACCTGCCGACGCCTCTCGACGTCGGAGAGGTCCACGGCCACAAGGTCGGCGACGAGTCCGTCGAGCTGACACGCCACCCCTCCGTGGACGCACCGTTCTCGGCTCTGGCGTTCAAGATCGCCGCCCACCCGTTCTTCGGTAAGCTGACGTTCGTTCGCGTGTACTCCGGTTCCGTCGAGCCTGGCCAGCAGGTCATGAACTCGACCAAGGGCCACAAGGAACGCATCGGCAAGCTGTTCCAGATGCACGCGAACAAAGAGAACCCGATGGACGTCGCCAAGGCCGGAAACATTTACGCTTTCATCGGCCTGAAAGACACCACCACCGGCGACACCCTGTGTGACGCCAATGACCAGATCATCCTGGAGTCCATGGACTTCCCGGATCCGGTTATTGAGGTGGCCATCGAGCCGAAGTCGAAGGCTGATCAGGAAAAGCTCGGTATCGCTATTCAGCGCCTCGCTGAAGAGGACCCGACATTCACCGTCAAGCTCGACGAAGAGACCGGCCAGACCGTCATCGGCGGTATGGGCGAGCTCCACCTCGACGTCCTTGTGGACCGCATGAAGCGCGAATTCAAGGTCGAGGCCAACGTGGGTGCCCCGCAGGTTGCGTACCGCGAGACCATCCGCAAGCCCGTCGAGAAGTACGAATACACCCACAAGAAGCAGACCGGTGGTTCGGGTCAGTTCGCGAAGGTCATCATCTCGCTGGAGCCTTACGCGCCCAACCCGGATGAGCTGGAAGAGGGCGAGTCCGCGACCTACAAGTTCGAGAACGCCGTTACCGGTGGCCGCGTGCCGAAGGAATACATTCCTTCTGTCGACGCCGGTATCCAGGACGCCATGCAGTACGGTACGCTGGCCGGATTCCCGCTGGTCAACATCAAGGCCACGCTTGTCGACGGCCAGTACCACGAGGTTGACTCCTCTGAAATGGCCTTCAAGATCGCCGGTGCTCAGGCGCTCAAGGAAGCCGTTCAGAAGGCGAAGCCGGTTCTGTTGGAGCCGATGATGGCTGTGGACGTCATCACTCCTGAGGAGTACATGGGCGAGGTCATCGGCGACGTCAACGCACGTCGTGGCCAGGTCCACTCCATGGAGGACCGCTCCGGTGCCAAGGTCGTTAAGGCCACGGTTCCGCTGTCGTCCATGTTCGGCTACGTTGGTGACCTCCGCTCGAAGACGCAGGGTCGTGCAAACTACACCATGATCTTCGATTCCTACGCGGAAGTTCCGACGAACGTCGCGCAGGAGATCATCGCGGAGCGCACGGGTAACAAGTAATCCGCGCACCCTCACCATTACAGCCCCTCGTCGATCGGGTTACAGGGTCGACGAAGGGCACCGCATGGTAAGGGCCAGCCAGGCACTATCCACAAATTGCTGGCAAAACAATGACTGTTAATGCGCAGCACATCATAAGAGTGTGTGATGTGAATAGTGTGTGGTGGCCGTTACCATAGAATCAAGGTCGGAGGCAGCTTGAAATACGTTGCCTTACCCCTTTATTATGCTGTAACTGGCAATATTTAAATCACCTTCGTAGAGTCACTTTCTATTGACCCTGACCAGTGTTGACACCAATTTATGATCGATGATGACCAGGGTTAACAAGGTGAAAGTGTTTCTGCGAAAGGTAACACCACCCGTGGCTGCGAACGTCGTAGCCACCGAGAAGTCCAGGAGGACAAACAGTGGCGAAGGCTAAGTTCGATCGGAGCAAGCCGCACGTAAACATCGGTACCATCGGTCACGTTGACCACGGTAAGACCACCACTACCGCTGCTATCACCAAGGTTCTGTCGGAGAAGTACCCCGAAGAGAACCAGGCTTTCGCTTTCGACGCCATCGATAAGGCGCCGGAGGAGAAAGAGCGCGGTATTACCATTAACATCGCTCACGTCGAGTACTCCACCCCGAAGCGTCACTACGCTCACGTGGATGCTCCGGGCCACGCCGACTACATCAAGAACATGATCACCGGTGCTGCCCAGATGGACGGCGCAATCCTCGTCGTCGCTGCTACCGACGGCCCGATGCCTCAGACCCGCGAGCACGTTCTTCTTGCTCGCCAGGTGGGCGTTCCTTACATCCTCGTCGCTCTGAACAAGTGCGACATGGTTGATGATGAGGACCTCATCGAGCTCGTCGAAATGGAAGTTCGTGAACTCCTCGCTGAGCAGGACTTCGACGAAGATGCACCTATCGTTCACATCTCCGCTCTGAAGGCTCTTGAGGGCGACGAAAAGTGGGAGCAGTCCATCCTCGACCTCATGGACGCCTGCGACGAGTCCATCCCGGATCCGGTTCGTGAAACCGACAAGCCCTTCCTCATGCCGATTGAGGACATCTTCACCATTACCGGTCGCGGCACCGTCGTCACCGGTCGTGTGGAGCGCGGCAAGCTGAACATCAACGATGACGTTGAGATTCTGGGCATCAAGGAGAAGAGCCAGAACACCACCGTCACCGGTATCGAGATGTTCCGCAAACAGCTCGACTACGCAGAGGCTGGCGACAACTGTGGTCTGCTTCTCCGTGGTACCAAGCGTGAGGACGTTGAGCGTGGCCAGATCGTGGCTAAGCCCGGCGCATACACCCCTCACACCGAGTTCGAGGGTTCCGTCTACGTCCTGTCCAAGGACGAGGGTGGCCGTCACACCCCGTTCTTCGACAACTACCGCCCGCAGTTCTACTTCCGCACCACCGACGTTACCGGTGTTGTGAAGCTCCCTGAGGGCACCGAGATGGTTATGCCTGGCGACAACGTCGACATGTCCGTCACCTTGATCCAGCCGGTCGCCATGGACGAAGGCCTCCGCTTCGCTATCCGCGAAGGTGGCCGCACCGTTGGCGCTGGCCGTGTGACCAAGATCAACAAGTAATAACCTCTGACAAGCGTCCCCGGCTAGTAGCCGGGTGCTAAGAGGTCACCCCGTTGCTCCGCGCAGCGGGGTTTTCTTTATGCGCCGACCCGCCACCCGTCATCCGCCCAGCGTCTGTCTCGGCTTTCGCATGGGCTTGGAACAATCAGAAGGTGCTTAAGGATTGTGCCAGCGATGGAACCAGCGTAAAAATAAAGGAAATCAATGGGATATATACTTCATGCTCCGCACAATCGAAAGTCTTTAAACCATGAAACGTCTGGGCATAGCCATAGTTCTTCTCTTCGTCGCGATCTCCGTTATCCTCTTGCGCAAGAGTGGCACTATTAGCGATCTTGCCTCAGACGTGACCATGGTTGCTCTCATAGTCTTAGCTACTGGGATTGGTATTAAAGGAAGCTTTAAGAAAGACTAAGCCATTCGTGCCCTCGAGTCACCGTTTCAACCTCCGTGGAGCGGTGGTTTTATTTTGATACGTTTGCTGGGGGAAAAGTAGCAAAAGGCAGTGCGGACAGAACCCTGGAGCCCAAAAGTGTGGGGGAATATGCGCCCTTAAATAAAAGTGCAAAGGAATATGGTCAATTTTCGGCCATTTTTCGACCATATTCCCCCGTAGTTTTCACAAGAGACCCCGATATTCCCCCGCAGTTTTCCGGCATGCGGACACATTTTTGTCGTATAACCCTAAATCGCGGGGCCTAACCGGCGAGTAGCCACTCCACCCCATTCGCGTGTGCTCTGAAACAGATGAGAAACAGTTCTACAAGGCGCTGGGGATATATAGAGTAGACCTAGACAGTTCCCTCATTTCCCTAAGGATTCCCATGACCATCGTTTCCCAATATCTGCACACTGGCCGGCACCGTGCCCCCACATCCTCACGCCGCCGGATTCGCGTTCTCTCAGGCGCTGTCATTGCAGCTGCAGCATTGTTCGCACCGACGGTTGCGTCGCCAAGTAATGCCTCAGCAGCGCCGATGCCCAACGTCGACCAGAATGGAAATATCGCTGCACCGGGGCGGACCCAGATTTCGTTCCAGAGCACGTTGACCGGTCACCACGTGGGAACTGCGAACGAGCACGAGTCGCGCCCAGGTTTGTCGCTGGTGAAGATGTATATCGCCGATTACGTTTTCGAGCACGGCACGCCGGAGGACCAGGCCAAAGCCACTCAGATGCTCCGGTTCTCGGACGACAATATAGCGAGCGAGCTCTACGCCAAGTACCCGAATAGCATCAACGACCGCGCGGCGAAGTACCACCTGGCGGATACCCACGGTGCTCCTCATTGGGGGAACAGCACGACGTCCACGGCGGATTCGGTCACTTATTTGGAAGCGAAGAAGCGCGAGAACCCGTTTGGTCCTGTCCTCTCTGCCTTAGCGACGGCATCTCCCGTGGCTGCCGACGGCTACAAGCAGGACTACGGTACCGCCACGCTTCCCGGTGTGTTGGGGACCAAGTGGGGCTGGTCCGATGATCGCAGCTCCGTGAACGCGTCGGCGTCGTTTGGCCCGTTCTTCTCCGTATCCGCCAGCACTAACGGCCCGTCGCAGCAGTTGACCGACGATGTGCAGGGTGCGTTCACCAACCAGCCGTGGAACCCCTTAGCGCTGGACGGTGTGGGCATCCCCGCGTCCGGAGCCCCCGCCCCTGCAGCCAACGAATCTGCACCCGTCGCGTTGACCTCCTATCCCGCCCGCGCGGTCGCGCAATCCGCGTTCGAGACGTATAGGAACGCCGCTTTTAAGGACTTCCAGGATCGCTATGCTCCGAACACCTTTGGCCCTATAGGCAATTCTTCGCCCTTCTGGCCGACGGTTAATGCCGTGCGCGACGAGGCCCTAGCAAACATCGGCCAGCCGATCGTCAACGCTGTACCGGAGAGTGTTCCGGTCCCGAGCGCGGTCGTGCCGTTCCTCCCTCCGGCCCCGGCCGCCCAGTAAACCCGAGTAAAGCCGGGCAGACCCGGCACCCTGCTAATCACCCTACTTCTTGTTGGCGACGATGGCGATAGCGGTCAATTCGCTCTCGTATTTCTGGAACGTCTGCCGCATCCCCATCACGCGCTTGCGCACTTTCGGCTTCGTCGCAATGTTAAACGCGATCTTGAGGGTGCGCAGGATGCCCTCGTCGCTAATGATCCGCTTGGGCTCCAGCAACGCCATGGGGGCGAAGTGCGTCGTCTCAACCTCGAAGCCGTGCGAGGTCAGGAGATCCTGCCACTCATGCTCGGTGAGGGGACGGGCATTGACCTTAATTGACCGGGCCAGTGCCTTCCGCACTTCGGTTTTCGTGTCATCGGAGAGGTCATTGGGCTGCAGGCCGAGCTCGTGGATGGCGTACCGCCCGCCGGGCCGCAGAATCCGGTGAACCTCCTCAATGATGGCCGCTTTGCCCTTATCACCCTGCATGGTCAGCATCGCTTCGCCGACGGCCACATCGACGGACTCGTCGTCCAAGGTGGTGTTGTTCGCCCGCCCCTGGAGAACCCGAATAGCGTTGGCCGGCATGTGTCCCGACGCCGCCTGGTGAGCAGCCGCCGCAGCCAGGTGAGCCGCATCCGGGTCTTCGTCGACCCCTGTGTAGGAGGATGGCTCTTTCGCCACGATCTTTTCCGCAGTTTTCCCGAGCCCAGGGGCCAGCTCCACGACATCATGGTTGTGAATGGGCAGCGCGCTGAGCATCTTTTCGGTCAACTCGCGCCCGCCGGGGCGAAGGACCTTCTTACCCACTTGCGCCAAGAGCCAGTGCCCAGACTGGTTTTCGACGGGACGATCACTCATAGGAAGCCGTGGCATTTCTTCTCCTTGTGCTGGCCGTGTTTTGTTCGTCTGTATACGCTCAGGTCACGCTTCAGGCCACGCTAAGGAAGGCGACCTTGACTTTATTGTTCCACGGTGGTGAGGAAAACCCGTGGTAGCGGGGAGAGAAATAACTCACATATTAAATGCGCATTTACTGCCGACGCCGGTCTCCCGCTGATTTCGCCGACGTTGACGCCGTTGGTCACAGCCGACGCTCGCCCTAGCGTGGTCGTCGTCGATCCACAAGCGCACATGAAAAAACCGGCTGACCACCTACCAAGTAAGTGGTTCAGCCGGCGTTACGTCGAAAACCTGTGTGCCGGGGGCCGAAAAAAGCCCGACAAGCACTTCAGGCAACGCTAGCTCGCTTTATCCAGGTGGATGAGGAATCGCGTATCCACATCTTCCTGGGGGAGCGCAGAAACGATATCCGACGCTGCTTGGCGGCACTCGCCCCGCACATGATCCAGATCGGCATGCGGGTCGCACCGCAACGTCATCGTCAGCACCTTCTGGCCACGGTCCACCTCAGAGCGGTATTTGCAGTCCGCAATACCGTCGTACCGGGTGAGATCCTGCGACACAGCGGACGCAATATCGTCCAGCCGAACGGTGACTCGTCCGTTGTCGGCAGATTCTTTTGCTTCGACTTTGGTGACGCGGCGGCGATCGATAATCAACCACCAGAACCAGAGGCCAAGAAGAATCAGGATGGCCGACGCCACACCGAGGACCGTCGGGTACCAGGACTTATCGGTCAACGTGCCCCAGAAGCTGGTGTCTGCGTACTCACCGAGCTTTTCGGCTGGTGTGAGGTGCAAGGCTAGGCCGATGCCCCATAGACCGCCTGCGATGAGGATGGCGGCGACCAGGATCATAATGATCCGGAGGAATATTGACTTTCCGTGGCTCATTGATCACTCCTTGGTCGGGCAAGTCGAACCTTGAGATCCGGCTGTGAAGACACCGCTTGAACGACGGGGCGACATGCCTTGTGCACGCGGTCGGACAGACCGGGGTCGTCCGGGTCGCCGGTGACAGTGACGGTGACGCGCTTCGCAGTTGCCACGGTGGTGGCATTGAGCACGCCACGCTGGTCTTTCGCACGAGCGCTGCAAGCGCGGGCAATGTCCACCGGGCGCATCCACAAGGAGGCTTCGTTGTCGATCAAGATGTGTGTCTTGGTCCGCGGACGAAGGCTAGCAATGAGAATGATGAGGCCCAGGATCAGCGCGATAACCGCGATGATCAGGAACATCTGAACCCAGTGAGCATGGCTGAGCCAATCGATGATCGGCTGTAGCCACGACGGTCCACTGATCGTGTCGGTTTCCAGAAGGAGTTCGCGGATACCGACGGCACCACCGGCGAGGAAGACCAGCCCAAGGATGAACATCCAGCCACGCGCCCTCGGCGACTTCCGAGGTTCCTTCGCTGGGCGGAAGCTCAGCTTCTTCCAGCTAGGAGTTGCGCTCTGCTTGTGGCTGTCAGGCGTCGTAGCGGTGTTGTTCGCATCAGCGTTCTTCGCGCCAGCCTTGTTAGCGTCAGCTTTAGCGTCCGCCTTCACATCCGCGTTCCTTGCGTCGGCCTTCGTCTCAGCCACCTTGCTGTCAGCCTTCGTTTCGACCTTCCCGGACGTGGCACCCTTCCCGTCCGCGGGCTTCGCCGCTTTTCCGGCAGGGTTGTCGGCCCGAGATTGGCCAATTCCGGCCTGAGCGTTGCCAGGGGTCGGTTCGTGTTCGGGTTTCAGTTGGTGTTTAGCCATTACTTCTGTCCCTTCCTCGAACCATCTTCAGCGTCGCGTCGTAACACAGGAATGCTGCGGTCTGAGCTCGGAATTTTGCCCCCTGGGGTACCGACTGTCGACGGATAAATAGTCCCGGGAGACACAACCGTCTGGATCTTCCGCGCGTCGCGCTCACGACGGCGCCGCGCTCGGGCAGCACGCTCGGCTTCCTTAGCCTTCCGCTTCTTCGTCGCATCGGACTCCGCGAATGGCTGCGGCCAACCTGCCCGAGCATGGGCAACAGCCTGCTTTTCGTCGTCCTCCAAAGCCTGCATGACCTTGTGCTGGTCAACAGGTGTTTCAGGGGCCTTCGGGTGGGTGACCTCGGTCTTATCGACGGTGACCGGGGATGGCTTCAGCGGGTACGCGCGAACCGATTCCACGGGCAAGGACTCCACCACGATGGGGTCGGTGCGTCGAGGCCCGATCTCTCCCACCAAGTGGATGACCGGAATGCGCTTCGCGGTCGGGGTGATGCTCGGCGTGATCGGCGTCGGCGTCAGCGGAGGCTCCACCGGGCGCGAATGCGTAACAATGCGCTCGGTCTTCCGTGGCTTAGCGGAGGTATCCACATGCACAACGGGCGTGCGATCAACCGACGGATAAATAGTGGGCCTAATCGGCTCAGGTGTCACCGGAGACTGAACATCGGTGCTGTTCACCGAGATCGGAGTCAGTTCCTTCCGCGTGTGCACCGGCGGCACCGGCATAACCGGCGTGCGATGCGCAACGACGTCCTTGAACGGTTCGATCCGCGTGTGCTGCGGATGGATGAGCTCGGTAGCAGTCCGATTGACGTGCACGGGCGTGAGGGTGACATCTCCAAACGGCTTCGGATGGAGAAGCGACGTCACTTGCCTGTTCGTCGTGACTTCCCGCGTCTCTAGTGGCGACGCCGTCACGGCCTCAATGCTGGGCTCGTGTTGGCGTGCCGCAATGTCCTCAGAGGTCACGCGCGTCGGCTGGGCGTTATCAACGTCACCCGGAACAACCGCTGCGACGGACACGTCGGCCTTGATAACGGGAATGTCCGTGTACCGCTCGACCCAGGAGTGCAGCGCTTGCCGCGCGGAGGCAGCAACTTCCGTGACCGGCGACGGCCACCGAACGGCGATCTGCGCCACGATGGACATGGCGCGGTTCTCGGAGTCGAGGTCGATCTCCCAGCGGGGGAGTTCGCGCCCCGTGACTTTGTCCAGTCCACTTGCGTGATGGATGCACCCGGGAACGGATGCTAGTGCTTGCTCAACAATCCGGCCCACGGCTTTCTCGGAGATAACTGTGGAGGGTTGAGGCATATTTAGCCCCTGCCTCGTCCGCCACTACGAAGCAGCGAACGCAGGTCTATGAGACCGTCATATTGTGCTCCGGCTAGGCCTCCGATAGCGCAGAATACGAGCACAAGGAGGAAGCCGGAAAATCCCTGGAGCATGATGGCGAGCGCCAGCATGAAGCCGACGACGACACCAATGGGAGTTGCGTATTTCATGATTTCACCTTCCTGGTGAAGATCCTTCCATGAAGGATAGGAGGGTTGGGTGGACTCGCAATCTGCGCCTTCTGTGGAGTGCTACCGGAGCGCCGTTACCGGGGCCGCGTGCTAGTGGAGGCGTACCTCACCGCGCCCGGCATACCTTTCGGCAAGTGAGTCCGTACCGCGCGTGTCGTCCGTCGAGTCACCCGACGAATGCGCTTGACCACGCGTCGAGCGGTGGGTGCGGAGACCGCCACAGCCGCTGCGGCTGCAGCTCCAGCATCAAGATGGCCGTCGGCGTCGGTGTGTCGACGGGCGATATCTTGTGCTCGATCCCAGTTCGCCCCCATCGACGTCGTCGGACGAGGAGTGGGAGCGTACCGATCCGCCCATTCGCGGTCGAGTTCGTCGAGGTTACGGATGAACAACTGTGCATCGCCGCCGCGATCGGGGTGATAGCGACGGATCAGTGTGCGACGTTGCGATATATAGGCGGGATCGTGCGTGTAATCCTTGCCCTCGCGTGAGCCAGCGGACGTGCGGTGGCCTTGTTGTGAGGAGCGGGAAGTGCTCACAGGATCCTTTCCATTGCTATGTCTGCACTGTTATGGCTGCACTATTTTGCCTGCGCGTGTACGGCTGCTGCCGGATAAGGCTACCTATACCGGAGCATCCATAAAAGGTCAGTAGCGATTCCTACTGGACGCGGGGCTGCTCTTGCTCGTCGTCGTCCTCGTCGTCGTCATCGATGTTCAGGTGGACGTCGTGAACGGTGACGTTGACTTCGGTGACCTCGAGGCCGGTCATGGCTTCGACGGAAACGATGATGTTCTTGCGGATGGCCTCTGCGAGCTCGTGGATGGCAACACCGTACTCAGCGACGATGGAGATGTCGACGGCTGCCTGGCGGTCGCCGACCTCTACCGAAATACCCTGCTGGACGTTGACGCGGCCACCCGGGATGCGCTCACGCAGTGCGCCGACCATGCGAGCGGTGCCACCACCGAGGTCGTGAACGCCGGAAACTTCGCGGGCTGCCATGCCGGCGATCTTGGAGACAACTGTGTCTGCAACGACGGTCTGACCGTGCTCGGTCTGGAGGGCGGAGGAGTTGTCGCTCTGAGCCACGGATGAGGACTGTGACTTAGCGAGATCCTTGGAGCCCTTGCTGCCGTTGTTCTGTTTGTTGGACGAGTCGCTCACGAAAATCTCCTTAAAGGATGGTTAGCTTCTAACAAGATGGGATGATCGGCCGAAAAGTACCGACAAAGTACTAAGCCTTAGTTTGCCTATTGAGATCATCTCAACGTTGTTAGTATAAATATGTTTTTAGGCCTTGTCCAGCCAAAATGTAGATTTTCTAGCGAAGTTTGGTCCCGCGGAACGACAAAATAGCTTCGAACCTGCAGTTGTAATCGGAACGTTATTTAATTTCTTTCCCAACTTTTGCAGCACCCATGCTAATCCCGCGCTGATCCCCTTATTGATAATGCCCTCCCTGGGGTAGAGTGGGACTATTGCCGACGTTGGTCTGGGTGGTTTTGGCCGGCGAATATAGCCAGCGTTGAGCCGCGTTCTTATTGCCGACGTTTGACGCCCGCGAGGGGAGCGTGGTGGCGGTGGCGTGAGTAATGCGACAGAAGGCGGTGCGGACAGAATCCTGGGGCGCGAAGCATCGACGCGCGGAATCAGGAGCCGGTACACAGAAAACTGCAGGGAAGCTTCACCTGGAGTCCGAAAAGTGCGGGGGAATATGGTCAATTTTCGGCTATTTTTCGCCCATATTCCCCCACAGTTTTCACCACCGACCCCTATATCCCCCCACAGTTTTCCGGCACGCGGACACACTTTCGCCGTAAAACCCGTTTGTCGTATAACCCGCTGACAGCGGACCGCGTGAAAAGCGTCGCCACACCCGGATTTTTTGACGCTGATTGTCAGCTAACCGCAGAGAGCTCTACCTGTGATTATGTTTTCCCCGCCTGGGAAAAGAGAGTTTGCGCATGGTCCGTAAACGTGTTTTAATACTCGGGTTGCTTTAACACGATGCACCCCGCAACACCGGAGAGTCCATCGTCTGCAGTGAAAACCACGCAATAACCTGTTCATACGCATTATCGACGTATGTCAGCCAGCGTGTGTTACGGCGCAGAGCGAAGGAAACTACCGATGACCGGTAAGGCATCGCTGGTGAAGTGAGCATGATCCACGGTGGTCAAACTCCTCCGTAGTGCGCTCGGATTCGCATGGGTCTCATGGCCCGCTACTACGACAACATGTGATGTCGCAGAGAATCTGAGGAAGCGTAACCGGCGGGATTAGACCGCGGTGCTGACTAGATGAGAAGGCGACACGCCCTCCACAGAACCGAGCCGGGAGCATGGCAAATACACAGCGGCAGTAGGAAAAAGACCGCAGCCCATTCGTCGACAATATTGATGAAAAGCGGGTAGCGGAGCCTCTTTCCCTGCATTGATCCGATCCTGATCCTCACGCGGTCACGGCATAAAGACATGTCGGTCAGCGTGAAAAGCGACGGAGCGAGCCACGTGTAGCCGTGCGTTCGCACCGCTCAGTGGGGGGATCGTCATCACATGCACATACTGGCACTGTGCCGGCTTCCAAGCGGGCGTCAGCGCTGACGGACAATGTAAGTAAAGACAAGCAGATCCGGAATGACGCAGTACACGCTGCACCAGGAAGGATTGATGCTAGGAATGAGGACAAGCGTGGCGGGACAAAAAATCCGCATTAGGCTCAAGGCCTACGACCACGAGGCAATTGATGCCTCGGCGCGCAAGATCGTGGAGACGGTCACTCGTACCGGCGCAACTGTAGTTGGCCCGGTACCGCTGCCGACAGAAAAGAACGTTTACTGTGTTATTCGTTCTCCGCACAAATATAAGGACTCGCGTGAGCACTTCGAGATGCGCACGCACAAGCGCCTGATCGACATCATCGACCCCACCCCGAAGACCGTTGACGCACTTATGCGCATCGACCTTCCGGCAAGCGTCGACGTGAACATTCAGTGAGCCTGGACCGTAGCGGAGAAGAATCAATGAGTGAAAATCAGATCAAGGGCATTCTGGGCACCAAGCTCGGCATGACCCAGGTCTTCGACGAAGACAACCGCGTTGTGCCGGTCACCGTCGTCGAAGCAGGGCCGTGCGTCGTGACCCAGATTCGCACCGAAGAAAAGGATGGCTACAGCGCCATCCAGATCGCCTATGGCGATATTGACCCCCGTAAAGTAAACAAGCCACAAAGCGGCCACTTCGCAAAAGCCGGAGTGACACCACGTCGCTACGTCACCGAAATCCGCATGGATGACGTCTCCGACTACGAAGTCGGACAGGACGTCACCGTCGAGCTTTTCGGCGATGTCAAGTTTGTCGACGTCACCGGCACCACCCGCGGCCACGGCTTCGCCGGCGCAATGAAGCGCCACGGCTTCGCCGGCCAGGGCGCTGCCCACGGTAACCAGGCTGCCCACCGCCGCGTCGGCGGCATCGGCGCCTGCGCCACCCCGGGTCGCGTCTTCAAGGGCACCCGCATGGCTGGCCGCATGGGTAATAACCGCGTCACCACACAGAACCTCAAGCTGTTCAAGGTGGATGCTGACTCGAACCTGCTGCTCATCAAGGGCGCAGTTCCCGGCATCCGTGGTGGCCTCGTTACCGTCAAGACCGCAGTGAAGGGCGGTGCACACGCATGAGCAATCTAACGCTAGATGTCCACACCGCTGACGGATCGACCAACGGCACCGTTGAGCTGCCGTCGTCCGTGTTCGACGTCGAGGTCAGCACCCCGCTGCTGCACCAAGTTGTCACCGCACAGTTGTCAGCACGTCGGCAGGGCACCCACGCCACCAAGACCCGCGGTCAGGTCCGCGGTGGTGGCCGCAAGCCTTACCGTCAGAAGGGAACGGGTCGTGCCCGCCAAGGGTCCATCCGTGCGCCCCAGTTCACCGGCGGTGGCACTGTTCACGGTCCGCAGCCGCGTGACTATGACCAGCGCACGCCTAAGAAAATGAAGGCAGCCGCACTGCGCGGCGCTCTGTCCGACCGGGCTCGTCACGACCGCATTCACGTGGTCGAGGACCTCGTCCCAGGGCAGACCCCCTCAACGAAAGCCGCTCGTACTTTCATCGAGCGCCTCACAGACCGCAAGTCGGTACTCGTTGTGCTCGGTCGCGAGGACGTCAACTCCATCAAGAGTGCACGTAACCTCCCGAACGTTCACATCCTGCCGAGCGACCAGCTGAACACCTACGACGTCCTCAACTCGGACGACCTCGTGTTCTCTGTCGAGGCCCTCAACGCCTTCATTGAGCGCGCTACCGGCGCCGAGACGAAGGAGGAGAGCAAGTGAGCGACTTAAATAACCCCCGCGACATCATCATCGCACCGGTTGTCTCCGAGAAGTCCTACGGCCTGATGGAGCAAGGCACTTACACCTTCCTCGTCCGCCCGGACTCCAACAAGACACAAATCAAGATCGCCGTGGAAAAGATCTTCGGCGTGAAGGTTTCCAGCGTCAACACCCTCAACCGTGAGGGCAAGACCAAGCGCACCCGCTTCGGCTACGGTCGTCGCAAGTCAACCAAGCGCGCAATGGTGACGCTGGCAGCCGGTAGTGATCCCATCGACATCTTCGGCGGTTCTGCCTCCTAAGGCGGACAGTTAGGACTAAGTCATGGCTATTCGTAAATACAAGCCGACTACGCCGGGTCGCCGCCAGAGCTCTGTCTCCGGGTTCGATGAGCTCACTCGCTCTACCCCTGAGAAGTCTCTGCTGCGCCCGCTGCACAAGACCGGTGGCCGCAACGTACACGGCCACATCACCACACGCCACAAGGGCGGTGGACACAAACGCCAGTACCGTCTGATCGACTTCCGTCGTAACGACAAAGACGGTGTGCCAGCCAAGGTCGCTCACATCGAGTACGACCCGAACCGCACGGCCAACATCGCGCTGCTGCACTACTTCGATGGCGAGAAGCGCTACATCATCGCGCCTCGCAACCTGAAGCAGGGCACCGTTGTTGAGTCCGGCGCCAACGCTGACATCAAGGTGGGTAACAACCTGCCGCTGCGCAACATCCCGACCGGTACAACCATCCACGCCGTGGAGCTCAAGCCGGGTGGCGGCGCCAAGCTCGCCCGCTCCGCTGGCTCCTCCATTCAGCTGCTGGGTAAGGAAGGCAAGTACGCCATCCTGCGTATGCCGTCCACCGAAATCCGTCGCGTTGACGCGCGCTGCCGCGCCACCGTCGGTGAGGTCGGAAACGCTGACCAGATCAACATCCGCTGGGGCAAAGCCGGCCGTATGCGCTGGAAGGGCGTCCGCCCGACCGTCCGTGGTGTCGTCATGAACCCCGTCGACCACCCGCACGGTGGTGGCGAGGGTAAGTCCTCCGGTGGACGCCACCCCGTTTCCCCGTGGGGCCAGCCAGAGGGACGTACCCGCAAGCCAAACCGCCCGAGCGATGGCCTGATCGTGCGCCGCCGCCGCAGCAACAAGAACAAGAAGCGCTAAAAGGAGGTAGTTGAGAATGCCACGTAGCCTCAAGAAAGGCCCCTTCGTCGACGAACACCTCCTTTCGAAGGTGGACGCACAGAACGACAAGGGCACCAAGCAAGTCATCAAGACATGGTCTCGCCGTTCCACCATCCTTCCCGATTTCATCGGCCACACCTTCGCCGTCCACGACGGACGCAAGCACGTGCCGGTGTTCATCGACGACTCCATGGTGGGTCACAAGCTCGGCGAGTTCGCCCCAACCAAGACCTTCAAGGGTCACGTCAAGGACGATAAGAAGGGACGTCGATAAGCAATGGCTGATACCGTAACGTCAGCACGCGCCACCGCCCGCTACGTCCGCGTCACCCCGATGAAGGCTCGCCGCGTTATCGACACCGTGCGCGGAAAGTCCGTCGAGGAAGCACTTGACATCCTCAAGTACGCTCCTCAGTCGGCCTCCGAACCGGTGTACAAAGTTGTGGCCTCCGCCGCAGCGAACGCGGAAAACAACTTCGGCCTGGACCGGAACAGCCTCGTCATCGCGCAGGCTTGGGCCGACGAAGGACCGACCATGCGGCGTTTCCGCCCACGCGCACAAGGACGCGCATTCCATGTCCGCAAGCGCACCAGCCACATCACCGTGGTCGTCGAAAGCCAGAAGGGAAGTGCTCAGTAGTGGGACAGAAAATTCACCCCTACGGCCTCCGGCTGGGAATCACCTCTGAGTGGCGCTCACGCTGGTACGCCGACAAGCAGTACGCCGATTACCTCGCTGAAGACATCAAGATCCGCGACTTCCTGTCCAAGGGACTCGAGCGCGCCGGCATCGCCGATGTTGTCATCGAGCGCACCCGTGACCGCGTCCGTGTAGACATCCACACCGCGCGCCCCGGCATCGTGATCGGCCGCCGTGGAGCCGAAGCTGACCGCATCCGCGGGAAGCTGGAAAAGCTTACCGGCAAGCAGGTTCAGCTGAACATTCTTGAAGTCAAGAATGTGGACGCCTCCGCACAGTTGGTTGCGCAGTCCATCGCTGAGCAGCTGTCCAACCGTGTCGCGTTCCGTCGCGCCATGCGTAAAGCCATCCAGGGCGCAATGCGCCAGCCGCAGGTCAAGGGCATCAAGGTTGTGTGCTCCGGCCGCCTGGGTGGTGCCGAAATGGGCCGCACCGAGCGCTACCACGAGGGACGCGTTCCGCTGCACACCCTGCGCGCCGAGATCGACTACGGAACCTTCGAAGCCCACACCACCTTCGGACGCATCGGCGTCAAGGTGTGGATCTACAAGGGTGACGTTGTCGGTGGGCGCCGTGAAAGCTTGATCAACGCTCGCGACGATCGTGGCAGCCGCCGTGGCCGCAACGACCGCCCGCGTCGTGGTGGCGGACGCCGTCGCCGCGCCGCAGAGCAGAAGCAGGAGGGCTAAACATGCTTATCCCTAAGCGCGTTAAGTACCGCCGCCAGCACCGGCCCACTCGACGTGGTGTGTCGAAAGGTGGCAACCGCGTGACCTTCGGTGATTACGGTGTTCAAGCCCTCGAGCCCGCCTACATCACCAACCGCCAGATCGAGGCAGCCCGTATCGCTATCAACCGCCACGTCAAGCGTGGTGGCAAGGTATGGATCAACATTTTCCCGGACCGCCCCCTGACCCAGAAGCCACTCGGTGTGCGCATGGGTTCCGGTAAAGGCCCCGTCGAAAAGTGGATTGCCAACGTCAAGCCAGGCCGCATCTTGTTCGAAATGAGCTACCCCAGCGAAGAGGTCGCCCTCGAGGCACTCCGTCGCGCAGGTGCGAAGCTCCCGTGCAAGGTACGCATCGTCAAGAAGGAGGACCAGTTCTAATGGCTACCGGAACACCGGCCCATGAGCTCCGTGAGCTCTCTGCTGAAGAACTCACCACGCGCCTCCACGAGGCGAAGGAAGAACTGTTCAACCTTCGCTTCCAGAACGCAACTGGCCAGCTGACCAACAACCGCCGCCTCGGAACGGTGAAGCGCGACATCGCTCGCATCCACACCGTCATCCGCGAACGCGAACTGGGCCTGTCCAGCGCTCCGGGAGATGAGGCGTAATGAGTGAGGCAACCGTGAACGACAAGAAGAAAAAGGGCATCCAGAAGGTCCGCATCGGCTACGTCGTCTCTGACAAAATGCAGAAGACCATCGTGGTTGAGCTCGAGGACCGCAACCAGCACGCCCTTTACGGCAAGACCATCCGCACCACCTCCAAGGTGAAAGTGCACGACGAAAACGAGACCGCTGGCGTGGGCGACCGCGTCCGCATCGAAGAGTGCCGCCCGCTGTCGGCGAACAAGCACTTCCGTCTCGTCGAAATCCTGGAGAAGGCCAAGTAGTCTTCCCGCAAGGGCATATTGCCCTGGGTATCACCGCGTCTGCGTTATGCAGGCGCGGTTTTTCGTCTTTTGGGCACGGTTGGGTTTCGACGGCGACCCTGTCTGCGGCCCCACTTCGCGGCCTCAATTCCCCGGCGACCCCGCTGCGGTTTCCGGCCTAGCATGGACTCGTAGACAAGCTTTTAGTTCAAACACGCTGTCACATCAACAAGGAGAATTAGTCAACAACTCATGCATTTCAGCATCGCAACCGTTAGCCTTCCCGGAACCCTCGACGCCAAACTTCGCGCCGCCGCCAATGCCGGCTTCGACGGCGTCGAACTCTTCGTCCCGGATATTGAAGAAAGCCCGATGACCTTGAACGACATCACGTCGTTGATGAAGGAATTGGGCCTTTCGTGTGAACTTTATCAGCCGGTCAAGAACCTCCTGAGCGTCAAAGACAAGGAGTTCCAGCACGGGCTCCGACGGTGCGAAACCGCGCTCGCCCACGCTAAGCAGCTCGGCACGAACACGATCCTGGTCTGTTCCAACACGGACTCCGCGTCGGTTGATAGCGACGAGGTCCGCGTGGACCAGCTCCGCCAGATCGGGAAGCTCGCGGCAGACCAGGGCATGCGCGTTGCCTTCGAGGCCCTGGCATGGGGCCGGTTCGTCTCCACGTTCGCCCACGCCTACGACATCGTTCGCCACGTGGATTTGCCCAATGTTGGCGTCTGCCTGGACAGTTTCCACATGCTGGCTCTCTGCGAGGATCCGTCGGTGATCGATTCGGTGGATCCTTCCAAACTGTTCTTTGTTCAGCTTGCCGACGCCCCACGCCTGGACATACCCGTCAAGGAACTGTCACGCCACCATCGCCAGTGGCCAGGGCACGGCGATCTGCCCGTGAAGGAATGCTTGGCTAAGGCTCTCAACGTGGGGTACAGCGGGCCCGTGTCGTTGGAGATCTTCAACGACTCGCTCGACCATGACGATCCGGAAGCGGCGGCTGCCGACGCGTACCAAGCGCTCGTTAGCGTGGCGCGGCGCTAGAGCGCCGAATTGGAGCGTTGCGCCGCCTAGAGCCGCGAACTATAACGCCGCTGCCCGGTTGGGCATGAGCCAAACCCGCCACCGCTGAGTGAGCAATTCCCCCCGTTACGCCGTGTTCCGCGAGTGGCGGGTCGTCGCGAATATGGCGAGTAACCCTGCCACCACCATCACGCCGATGAACCATATTCCGGACATCGTCATCGCGGAGGTAGCGTCGGTAAGCGAGAGATTGTTGGCCAGTGCGCCTCCATTGAGCGCTATTTCGGCCTCGATGACGTGGGTCACCGGGTTGTTTCGCGCGAACCACTGCAGGCCCGAGATGAACGCGGTCGCGGGTACAAACCCCGCAGAGAGAAATAGCGCGACCATGAAGAGGGGTGTGACGATCATGGTGGCGTCGGGGCTGGCCGCTCCGAATCCGAGTGCGAGGACCAGCGTCGCGGTGAATATTGCCCCACCGATCACGGCGACGACGAGCCAGAGGGCCGCCGACCAGGTGTGGATCCGCATTCCGAACACGAACGAGGCCACGAGTGCGGGGATGCTGGCGAGGATGGTGCGCAAGAAACTGAATAACCACTCGCCGGCGATGAGTGGCCGAATCCCACTGGCGCTCGTGGAGACTCGCGCGACGATTCCGGATTGGCGTTCGCGCACGATCTCTGCGCTATTGGCCGGAATGTAGAGCCACTGGGACCCCAGGATAAGCATGAGACACAGGGGCAGCAGGTCGATTTTCTCGAGCCCCTGGACTTTGGCGATGAGGTCGCCGAACAGCGCCCACTGGAATACGATCATGATCATCGGGGTGAAGATAGTGCTCAGCAGGGATGCGCGGGTGCGGACGAAGCGTCGGAAAAGGCGCGTGGTGTGGGCCCAGCTGGCGTGCGCCCGTCGCGGGGACGGCTTCGTGGCCCGCGGGGTAGGCCGTGCGGTAGACGTTGCCGACGAGTAGGGGGCAGCAGGTGTGTTAGACATGGGACTTCCTCGATATTGCTGCGAGAAAACCGTATATTCCCGCGACTAAGAAGACGATGATCCAGCAGAGTGCCTCGATACCGGTGGAGCCGGGGGAGTCACCGTTGATGAGTAGCCGAGCCGTGTCGACCATGGTGGAGAGTGGTAGGTGCTCAATGACCGGGCGCACGCTACTCGGCAGCGCCACTGCCGGCACAAATGCGGTGGATAGCATCACGATGGGAATTGTTAGCCCCTGGAACATCAGCGATGTGCTGACTGGTTGATGCGCCAGAAGGCAGAGACCGTCGGCAATCGCACTGATGGACACCGCGGCACCGACCGTCAGGAGGATAAGAAGTAGCAGGTCGACGGCACCTCCGTGGAATCGCGCGCCGATGAGGACGGTGAGCACGATGACGGGGACGATGGAGATTGCGCCGCGGGTGAGGTCAGCAAGCAACCGGCCGGCGACGAGCGACCAGTTGGGCGCGGGCATGGTGCGGATTCGTGCGTGTATCCCGTCCTCGGCGTCTTGGGCGACGGCTAGCGACGATCCCCCGGCGGTGAAAATGAGCCCTTGGAGGACACCCGCGGGGAGGAGGAATGTGGCGTAGCTGATGCCGAAGCCGTCGGTGGCCCGCGAGAATGCGCCGTAGAAGATGGCGATGAAGATCGCGGGGATCACAAAAATTGAGGGGAGCACCGATTTGTTTCGGATCACGCGTTTGAAGTCGCGGGACCACACCGACGTGATCGCCGCTGAGGCGCTCATCGACGGGCTCGTGTTTCCGCTGTTCATTGCTGGCCGCCTCCCGGGGTATGGGCTTCCGTACGTGCCACATCGCCTGAGTCCGCGACCGCCATGTACACGTCCTCGAGCGTCGGCGGGATCAGCGCGGCGTCGGTGATGTCGTCCTCGGAACCGTCCCAGAGCGATAGCGCGCGCACGAGCGACCGGTGCCCGTCGGGCGCGTCGAGCCGGACAATGGTGTTCTCCTGAGAGGCAGTAAATCCGTGGTCGGCGGCGATGCCGGCGAAGTGTTCGGCCAGCGCGGGATCGCGGAATGTCACGGTCACGGCGGACGATCCGTAGCGCGACTTGAGCTCGGCGGAGGTGCCTTCGTCCAGGACGCGCCCGCCCCCCAGCACGACGATCCGATCGGCTAGGTGGTCGGCTTCGTCGAGGTATTGGGTGGTCAACAGGATCGAGGTGCCGTCGGCTTGCAGGTGGTGGACCATGTCCCACACGTCGTTCCGGCTGGCGGGGTCGAGCCCGGTCGTGGGTTCGTCGAGGAAGAGCAGCGGTGGTTGCACGGTCAGTGACGACGCAATATCTAATCGACGACGCATTCCGCCGGAGTAGTCGGCGACGCGGCTGTCTGCGGCTCGTTCGAGGCCGAACCGGGTGAGCAGTTCGGTGGCCCTGTCTTTGGCTTCGCGCGTGGAAAGCCCGGCGAGCGTTCCGAAGAAGGTGAGGTTTTCGTGCCCGGTGAGCATATTGTCGACGGCGGCATATTGGCCGGTCAGTGAGATAGAGGACCGCACCCCGGCGGGGTCTGAGGTGACGTCGTAGCCGTTGATCGTGGCGCTGCCGCCGCTGATCGGGATGAGGGTGGATAGCGCGTTAATAAGTGTGGTTTTACCTGCGCCATTGGCTCCCAGTACGGCGAGAACCTTCCCGCGCGGAATTGAGAGCGTGATGCCCTTGAGGATCTCTTTCTTGTTTTTGCCGCTGCCGAGGTGGCAGTGGAGGTCCCGCACGTCTAAAGCAAGGTAGTTGCCGCGGGGATGTGCGGAGGAGTCGCCCTGTGGCTGAGTGCCCTCAGGTGCGGCTGTTCTGGGGTGGAGGGAACGCGATCGTGACATAGGTTGGCCTGTCTAGTGAAGTAATACCTGTTAAGCCAATGCTAGTTCACGCGACCCAATAATTAAACCACTTAAGAAATTGAGCAAAAACGGGGGAGAGTGCGCCGTTAGGGGATAGTGACCCGTTGAGGGTGGTTGTGCCAGCCTTTCAGTTCGGCGCGGGCCCCTCAGTCCCCTACCGACGCCCCTACTCCTTGTCCGCCAGCACCCGCTCCCGAGTTTCACCCGTTTTCGCATACCCCAGCAAATGAACCCGCCGGTCAGCGCGCTGTTGCCGCTCGCCACCATCAACCCAGTCATTCATGAGCGCGATCCGCGGCAGCCGTGTGTTTCGGTAATCGGGCTCCACGACAATAAGGTCACTCGGCGGGTTGGCGGCAATCAGCTCATCGCACAAATTCATCAGGAGCGGTGGGAACACCCCATGCCCGGTCTTCGCCGCATCGCCCACCGCAACGTGAAACCCCAGGTCATGAGGCTGCGAATCGTACACACGCCCAATCTCATCTCGGTGCGGCCGGTAAATCTCCATATAGCCGCACTCCTCCCCGTCGAGAAGCATGATCAGCGGCACCGAATACGTGCCGGAAAGCTTGGCTTCCCAATCCCGTTTCCACCGGTCAGCGGGCCATGGTTGTTCCCACGTTTCGACGAGGTGCGGCCGATTCATCCACCGCGACACCGTCTCTGGATCCTCGGTCGTGGGATCCGCCGTCCGCAGGGTTAGTCGTCCGGTTAGTTCAGGGATACGCGGGGGATCGTCGAGAATTGCCGACGACGGTACGTCGCGGCGTAGGCGATGTAGACGCTCGTAAATCTCCTGCTCGGAGAGGTCAAACGGGCCGCGGCCCGCGGAATCTTTGCGTACGTCGTCGATACAGTTAGTGGACGTGTGATTACTGGGGCTGTTGGGTTGGCTTTCGGGAGTGTTTGTCATCCTCGGGTGGTTCTCCAGCGTTTCGCGCGATCGTTACTAAAAGGTAGGCTAACCGTAACACAACGTACTCGAGCAGGAAGAACATCATCGATAGTGAAAACGCTGGTTATCCTGGGTGCAGGGCCGAAAGCTGTGGCCGTGGCGGCGAAGGCACACGTGCTGAAATCGTTGGGGTATGAAGTCCCCACAATCGTCACGGTGGACCCATTGGGGGTGGGGGGAAACTGGGTTTCCGGCGGTGGCTGGACGAATGGCCATCATTTGCTGGGCACCCCGCCGGATAAGGATGTCGGATTTCCGTATCGGACCCGGATTGCCAACGAGTCAGCGCAGGACAACACACGTGTCGACGCCGCGCTCATGAAATATAGCTGGATGAGTTACCTGGTCTCTCGGGACAAGTACGCTCAGTGGATCGATCGCGGGCATCCTTGTCCGACGCATGAGGAGTGGGCCGAGTATTTGCGCTGGGTTGCTCGCGCGGTGGATATGCGGGTGACGCCTGGCCGGATCACAGCGATTCGGGCCGTTGATAAGAACGCCGTTGATAAGAACGGCGGGGGCAACAGCGACGGTGACAACGATAACGACTACAACTGGGGGTGGGAATGTGACGTCGAGCTCAACGACGGCGGATCCACGATCTTGAGTTCCGACGGAGTCATGATTACCGGCCCGGGCCCCTCGACGCGTCGACTTGCCGACGTTCCCGGTGTGCTCTCCATTGCCGAGCTGTGGGATCAGGTGGACAACGGCACGTTCCCGATGCGCAAACGGGTGGCAGTAATCGGCGGCGGGGAGTCCGCGGCCAGCGTCGTTGACCAGTTAGCGCACATGCCGTGTGAATCCATCGCGATCTTCTCGCCCTCCCCGACGGTGTATTCGCGCGGCGAGAGCGTGTTTGAAAACAGCCTCTACACCGACCCGGAAAAATGGTTCATGCTCAGCATGAAGGAGCGGAAGGACTTTATCCGCCGAACAGACCGCGGCGTGTTTTCCCAGCGTGTGCAGCAGACCGTGAAGAATTATGGGCACATCACTCATGAGCGGGGTCGCGTCGTCGACATCGCCCCTCGCGATGGCGCGCTGGATCTTTACGTGTCGTACGAGGGGGTTCCGGATGCGGTGTCGACAGCGGATGTGGTGATTGATGCCCGCGGCGGCGATCTGTTGTGGTTCAGGGATCTGTTCCCAAACACGGAGTCTGATTTTTATGCAGAAAGAATTGTGACGACGTGCTCCGAGGCGGACATTGCGCACAACATCGGGATTTTCTTGCAGCTTAAACCGCACCTCCCGACCCCCGATTGGCCGGCGATGATCCCCGCAGAGTGGACCTTAACGGTTGACAAAGGCCCATGGCTATTTCTCCCGACGCTGTCCGCCCTGGCTCAGGGGCCGGGGTTTGCGAACCTGAGTTGCTTGGGTGAGGTGTCGGACCGGATTCTGGCGTGTTACATCGATAGCGGGTCTGCTGATAGCGAGTCCGGAAGTGAGCACCAGACCGGAGGGGAAGTGAGGGGTGAGATTCATGTCGGCTAGTTCACCTTGGGCGTTCGGTCCGTCGGTAGAGATCGACCCCTTGACGGTTGATGTGATGATTGACCAGGCCATTCGCCACCACCGCGAACAGCCCGCCGTTCACGGTTTCCGCGACGACGGCAGCGAACTGACTTTGACCTACGACGACGTCGATAGCCACGCGAATGCGGTGGCGTGGGAACTTCGCCATCGCGGCGTGGGCCCCGGCGACCACGTCGTGGTGCTCTCTGGCCGGAGCCCTTGGCTCCCCAGCGTTATGGTGGGGATTCTCCGCGCGGGGGCCGCCTATGTGCCGGTAGATGCGAGCTACCCCGCGGAGCGCATTAGCTACATCGTGAATGATTGCCAGCCCGACGTCGTGATCGGGCTCGGCGAAGTATCCGTGCCGACGACTGACACTTCGACGAGAATAACGCCGACGAATAACGCTGCGAACTGGGAGCTTCGCCACCCGGACGAGTATTTTGCTTCGGACGGCATTGCCCACAGGCAAGAGTTTCGTGCTAGTGACCGCACACGCGAACTCCTTCCGGATGATCCGTGTTACCTGATCTACACGTCGGGCACGACCGGTAATCCGAAGGGGGCGGTGAACCCTCACCGCGCGGTGGCCTCACACTTGCAGTGGGTGGTCCGCACGCTCGGACAGGACGCAGATTCGTCGGCAAGCGCTGGCGAATTGCGGATGCTGCACAAAGCGCCGATCGGTTTCGACGTCGGCGTCGCAGAGCTGCTGTGCCCGTTGGCCTGTGCCGGCCGGATAGTCATCCCCGGCCCGGACTGGTTCCCCGGTGATCCCTTCGCTCTGGGCGACATGATCGAAACGTACTCCGTGACGACGCTGTCGATGGTTCCGAGCATGCTCAGGGTGATGTTCGATGTCCTTGACGACGTCGGTCTGGGCTACGACCAGTTCGCTAGTCTGCGGCACGTGTTGTTAGGAGGCGAGGCCGTGCCGAATGACCTGGTAGAACGTGCGCGGGCGGTGCTTCCGAGTCGGCTGTTGGGGCTATACGGTCCTTCGGAAACGGCAATGGATGTGGCGTGGGTGGATTTCTCTCGTCCGTATTCGGGGGCTGCTACTGACAGCGCGGGTACTCCCAACAGCGAGCCCACCGCTGATAGCAACCACGCCCGAGTCATCTCAGCCGCCGAAGCATGGGCGGACCCAAGCACACACGACGATAATTCCCGCGCCGGGATGGATCAGCCCGCGCCGGATAACCCGACGAATGAAGAAGCATCCTCAGGCGGAACTCGGGTCGGCTGGCCGGAGGATAACGTCGTGTTTTACGTCGTCGATGAGAACTTGAACGAGGTTCCCGATGGCCAGTCCGGCGAGCTTTGCATCGCTGGTGCCCAGGTGGGCGCGGGGTATTTCAACAATCCGGAGGTCACGGCGGAGGCGTTCGTGCCCAGCCTGCATCCGGACCGCGACGGTGGGACCATGTACCGCACGGGCGACGTCATGTCGCGAGATGCGCGTGGGATGCTCCGTTTTGAGGGCCGCATTGGCGACCAGGTGAAAATTCGCGGCAACCGAGTTGAGCTGGGCGATGTCGAAACTCATTTGCGACGCCTCGACGCGGTGAACGACGCCGCGGTGGCTGTGGATCGCGCCGGGGGAGAAGCGACACTTGTCGGCGGGATCGTTGTTTCAGAGAGCGCAACCGCCGGTGACGGGAGTGACGACGCTGGTCACGCCACGATTCCGCAACAGGTGAAAGCCGAATTGGGCGCGCTGGTGCCTGAGTACATGGTGCCCAGCGTCCTCGTCGTCATGACGGAACTTCCGCACAATGATCACGGGAAGATCGACAGGCGGGCGCTTATTGCCCACGTGAATGCGGTGAGCTCGGGTCCGTCGTAGCGAACGCCTAGCTATCCAGCGTTGCTCCGCCGTCGACACGAAGGTCATGCATCACGATGTGGCGGGCGTTGTCGGAGGCGAGATACAGACAGGCCCCGGCGATGTCCTCCGGCTGCGCCAGCCGCTGCAGGGGGATCCCGAGCCGATACTGGTCGGGCGTGCCTGCGATAACGTCAGCCGAGCGGTCCTCCCCGGCCGGCCACATTCCGCGCAACATGGGTGTGTCGGTGGAACCGGGGGAGACGATATTCACGCGCACGCCGTGTGGCGCGCACTCCAGGCCGAGGTTGCGGGCCCACGCGGTGATCGCCGCTTTCGATGCTCCGTAGGATCCCATGCCCGCTCGCGGAGTCGTCCCCGCGTTAGAGGAGACAACAACAATGGCGCCGCGTTTTCTCTCACACATGCGCCGAGAAACGGGGGCGCACACGTGGACAGCGCCGAACATATTGACCTCGAAGCTTGCGCGCATGGCGTCGGTGTCGCCGTCGAGGGCGGCGTCGGCACGCAAAATTCCGGCCGTGTGGATTAGCACATCGATGGGTCCCCGGTCGGCCTCGATGCGGTCGATCGTGGTACGCGCGGCCTCCGCGTCGGTAACGTCGAGAATATAATCAACGGGCAGGTCAGCGGGTATTTTATCGACGCCAGCTGGGGCACCGTTTCTCTTTCCGTCACCGATCCGCCCGCCATCTTTCGCGCCCGCGCTGTGTCTGTGAGGCGCTTGGTCCACGGAGGTCACACGATACCCCGCGTCCTTGGCGGCGGTGACGACGGCAGCGCCGATGCCGCCGAGCGCTCCCGTGACCACACAATGTCGGGGAGCGCTCTCACCGGGAGCGTCTTTGCCCGCCCCGCTCTTGCCGGACGTACTCATTGTCGCCATTACTCGTCGCTCTCCTCGAAGGCCTCCACCCACGCGTCGAGAGTGGGATCCTCGATAAGGTCGGCAAATTCGGCATCCCACCCTTGGCGTCGAGCCCACTCGACAATGTCAATAATGCGCACCGAATCCAGCCCCAGATCGGTGAGGTCAGCGTCGGTTTCAAGCCTGTCAGCGGGGATACCGACCGCCGAGGCAACGCGGGTGTGGAGTTCGTCGGCAAAGATTTGGGGGCTCAGCGGTGGGTTAGCTGCACTCATGGTTGGCTCCTCATTTTCTTCTCTCTAGCTGCTTGTTTGTTTGTCTTTTGAGCAGTGTAGCCTAACGCTATGACCTTTGATTCGGTGCGTGCGAGTGACCCTGATAATCCGACCTCCCCGGACTGGTTCCCTCTGACCGCAGCGCAGATGGGGATTTGGAACGCGCAGTCACTGGATCCGAGTTCGCCGTATTACGTCGTGGGCGAGGTGATGGAGCTCGATCCGACGGATTCTCAGCCGGATATTTCGGTTGCCGACGTTGTTCAGGCGCTGCATCAGACGGTCGCAGAAGCGGAAACGCTTCGCCTTCAGTTCCGTCAGGAGGACGCGACGAATATTCGTGCCGACGACTCCGCGGGGGAGGATGCTGACGCTGTTCGTGCCGACGACTCCCCGCGTCAAAGAGTTATCGACGCCGCGCCGGGAGAGTACATCACGATCCCTGTCCACGACCTACGTGCTCACCCAGCGCCAGAGGCGGCCGCGAACGCCTATGTTGACGCTGCAAAAGCACGCTGCGCGGAGGCGTGGTCGGGTCTTGTCGATCGCCCACTGTGCCATTTCGAGGTCCTCCGGTTAGATCACCGCCGCGTGTGGATCATCCAGCTGTATCACCACCTCATTGTCGACGGCTACGCGTCCATGATCCTGGCCAGGCGCACCGCCGCCCACTACACCGAGCTCACGGGCGGTAAAAAAGCACGCCCGGCGAAATTTAGCGGACTGCGCAGCGTCGTTAAGGAAGATCGCGAGTACCACGAGTCGGACAACCGGGACCGCGATGCGCAGTGGTGGCAGGAGTCGTTGGCGGGGGTGGGCAGCACACAGTGGCGGGACGAGCTCATCGGCGGGTCGGAGAGTTCCAGCCGGACAACGGTGCTCACGGTGGACGCCGACGAACTGGACGCGTGGAAAGCGGCGTCCCAGCAGCACGGAACGACGTGGGTGGATTCCTTGTTAGCGGCATACGGCGTGTACTTGCGGCGCGTGCAGGGGGTCGAGGCGGACGAACTGGTGGTCGCGATGCCGTTCGCGGCGCGAGAAACCGCAGCTCAGCGGCGTACTCCGGCGATGATGGTCAACATGCTGCCCGTGCAGTTGCCCATCGACCTCACCGCGACCCTCCCCCAAAACGCGCACGCCGTCGAGAAAACAATGCGGACCGTGCGTGAGCACCAGCGGTTCCCGGGGGCCGAGGTGGCGACGGCGTATGGGGATTCCTCGATTTTGCGCGGGATCGGCGCCAACTTGAAGGTTTTCGACGCTGCCCTCAAGTTTGGGAAGACGCGAGGGTACCTCCGCAATGTGGCGGGAGGTCCGCCGGAAAACCTCGTGCTGGTGGCCGCGCCGGGCCGGTCCGGTGGCGTGGACCTGAGTTTCGAGACGGTTGCCGATGTTCCGCCTCAGGTTGTTCACCAGTGGTTATCCGATATTCGGGCTGTGGTGAACGTGGGGCTGGGGTTGGACCGGCGGTCGCAGGCTGAGAGCGCCTTGCCTGTTGCGTCTGAGATACGTATCCGTCCTGAACGGATCCCGACCGGCCTTCGTGAACAGTGGGACGGGGAGTTGCTGTCCGACTCTTCGTCCGATGATCCATCTCGCGATTCGATTGAGCCGCTGGATAGTCTGATCAATTCGCTTGCGCAGCGGTGGGGCGATCGTGTTGTACTGGCCGATGGTTTGCCGGAAGCGTTGGGAACAACGGCCAGCTATACCGGCTCCGAACTAGTGAAACAGTGTGATCAGCTGGCAGATTCTATCGCGTCGGTGTGTCCCGCGGGCGGCGTCGTTGCCATCGAGATGCCGAAGAGTCCAGCCCAAGCCGTTGCGGTTCTGGCTTCGTTGCGCGCGCACCGCGCGTTCGTGGTCATTGACGACGATGCCCCGCAGGAACGGCGTTCCTTCATCATGAAAGATAGTGGCGCGGCTGCTGTGGTGACGGGGCTCGATGACGTTCAGCCTGTAGAGCGCGGGGATGGCGAAAAGGTCGCTGCTCAGGACCACACACACGAATCCGACGAGTTGGCATACATCGTCTACACCTCTGGCACGACGGGCCGATCGAAAGGCGTGAACGTCAGTAGGCGAGCCGTGGAGCACTTGATCGCGGGCCACCGGGCACAGCTTTTCCCACAGACGCTGGACCATGTTGCGAAAAACCAGCCTCAGGCGTCCGCCGCGCTCGCCCACACGGCGTCGTTCGCGTTCGATGCCGCCATCGACCAGCTCTCGTGGATCTTTGCTGGCGTGCGCGTCGTGATTTATAACCGTTCCACTGTTGCCGATGGAGAGGCTTTTTATCAGAGCCTTCGCCGCGACGACATCACGATGATCGACGCCACCCCCTCGCTCTTCGGCGCGCTGCTCGCCTCGGGCGTTCCCCTGCTCGACGCGCAAAAATCGCAGATCAGGGCCGTGTTGCTCGGCGGAGAACCCATGTCGCAGCAGCTGTGGGACCAGGTGGCCGCAGCGTCGCACGTCATCGGATGGAACATGTATGGCCCGTCGGAAGCGACCGTCGACGCATTGTGCGCACGAATCACGCCTGGCGCGGTGACGGTCGGTTGGCCCGTGCCCGGCATGTCAATTCGCATTTGCGACGCGTCAGGCGAGGTCGTTCCCCCAGGTGAAGAAGGCGAATTGTGGCTGATGGGGGAGCAGATCGCCCAGGGGTACAGGAATAACCCGGACGCGACCGCCCACGCATTTTTCCGTGCCGACGTCACCGCCAGCCGTCCCCGTGCCGACGTCTCAACCGACGCCCAAGTGCTCGTTCCCGCGTATCGGACGGGCGACCGGGTGCGGTGGGTGCCTGGCCGTGGGGTGGCGTTTATCGGTCGCGCGGATAACCAGATCGAGGTGCGGGGGCATCGCGTAGAACTCGAGGAAATCGACGGCGCGCTCGCTGCCCTTCCGGGCGTTCGTGCAGCTGGTACGGTCGCGGTTGCTCGTAACGCCGGCGATGCATCTCGTCCCGATGATAAAGACTCCGCGTCAACAGGGGCTGGCCACACGCATGTAGGCGCGGCTTCGGTGAATATACGAGCAGGAATTGTTCTCGAAGGGCTTGCCGGGAATACTCCCGCGTCCAATGACAATTCCGGTGATCCCCAACTGAACACTGATGACGTTAGGCAGCGGCTTTCCGAGTTACGTCAGCACCTCTCGCGAATACTTCCGGACTACATGGTCCCGTCCACTCTTGTTGCGGTTGCCCAGATACCGCGAACGTCAACCGAAAAGATTGACCGACGGGCACTCCGCGAACTCATTGAGCAGTCGTCTCTGTTGAATGATCGCGCGCCCGAACACCAGGGGAACGGGGACCACCAGGGTTCGGACGCGGACCTCCGAGCTCCCGAAACACCGCGTGAGCTTGCTGTTTCTCGAGTGATCCAGGACGTCATGGGGCAGCCCGCCGACCTTGACGTGGATTTCATCAATCAGGGTGGTGATTCCATTACCGCGCTGGTGGTGGCCGGTCGGTTGCAGCAACAAGGCTTTGAGATCCGCCCGGCAGATATTTTGTCCGGGCGTTCCCTGGGCGAGATCGTCGCGTCCTTGCGTCGTTCGTCGTCAGGTGAGCCGACCAGTGCGTCGTCGGCTATCTTCCAGACCCCCGAGACCGGTACAGATGGCCACATTAATCCAGAGCCTCGACAGAATATTCTGACGGACTTTGGTGTGGTGGACGCCCCGTCGGGAATGGATCGATCGGCCTTCACTGGTCCCAACCAGCCGGTCATGTCGGTCGTGATTCCGTGCGCTTCGGGCATGGACACCGACGAGTGTCGAGTTTGTGCGACAAGGCTGGCTGAGGATGTCCCGGCTCTTCGTAGCATTGCGACGTGGGACGCAGATAATCCAGGCTCTGAGCAGCTCATTATCCGACGCCACCCTGCCGAGGATGACGATTTCCTCGCGCCCGTCGATCTTGCCGCGGGACGGCCATTCGCGTTTGAGCTTGTCGACGGTGGTGTGCGCCTGAGTGTGCATAGTGCGGTGGTGGATGCCGACGGGTTTGCGCAGCTCATCGGCATTGTTGAGGCGCTCGTGCAGCGGTCGGGTCACGGTGACGGACATAGTGACGGTCGTCAACACCGCTATGCTTCGTGGCGTGGACACTCCGCTTCGGCGCTCCCGTGGGCGCACAGTTGTGCTCGGGCCACCGCAACGATCGAGCCGTCACTCACGAAGGCTCTACTCAGTAACCTTGGGACGAAATTTGGCCTGTCTGACCAGAACATTTTGACCGCAGCTGCTCTGATAGCGTCGGCGGGTGATCACGACGAAACTCTCACCGCGATGGTGTTGAGCCGCGTGCTACGTCAACCGTCCGCTCCCGCCGCCGGTCAGTCGTTGAACTCCGGGAATGCGGTTGCGCGTGATGCTGTGGGGCGCTTCGCCGCGCCGGGCTATGTCACTGTTTCGCCGTCGGAGTCGCGGGCCCAGATTGAGGCGCTCCTGCTCAGCGTGAAAGAACAACGCGCCAACTTCCGGGCTACCAATTCCACCGATACATCAGCGAGTACTCCAGCAGTCACACTCGAGCTAGGCCACATACCTGGCCCCACCGCAGGCAAGCACCCCACGCTCATCCCAACCCACCACACCCTCCGCCCCGGTTTCCCAGGCATCCCGCACATCACGGCGTGGATCACGGGCGCGGGAACGGGCACGGGCACAGACCCAGACACACCCGACCACCACACAGCACCTGTCGGCAATGAACCAGGTGAACCGTCGATCAGTATGACCGTTGATGCAGAAACGGATGACCGCGCGGAACAGCTCGCGGATGGCGTCGTCAATGCCCTGACAGATTTGGCCGTTTTCGGGTTGAGTGCGGAGGCCAGTGCGTCACCCTCGGATTGTTTAGCACCAGTGACCAGCGCGGATATCGAGCACTGGCAGCGCCGGTTCGGCCCGCTTCAAAACGTGTACGGGCTCTCACCCCTGCAAGAGGGCCTGCTGTACCAGGCGCTGGATTCCCGCGAGCGCGACCATTATGTGATCGCGGCGTCGATGACCGTCGAAGGCACGGCAAACCCTGAGCTCCTACGCTTCAGCTTCGAGGCCGTGATGAACCGCCAAGATGTGCTCAAGGCAGCGTTCGATTACGAAACGCTCGACCGCCCGGTCCACGTCATTCCACGCACCCCGCGATGGCAGTGGTCGGTCATCGATGCTCGCGGGCTCCCTTCGCGCGTGCAATCGTCGCTTATCGACGACGTTCTGGACCGGATGGCTTCCCGCCAGCTTGATGTGACGCGCGGGAATATGGTCGCGTCGACCCTGGTGAGGTTGGGTGATCGGCGCAGCCAGTTGGTGTTGGGGAATCACCATATTCTTACCGACGGGTGGTCCACGACGATCCTCTTGCGTGAGTTGATGCACGTGTACAACCGCGCTGCTGAGCTTCTGGCCAGCGGGAATGCTGGTGATGTGGGTGTGAAAGCCAACCCCTTGGAGTCCGCGGAGTCCACGCTTTCACACGCCATTGCATCTGCCATCGCTGAGTTGCCACCGAGATACCCGTACGGCCAATTTGTTGAGGACATGCAGCCTCGAGTGAAGGCTGATACCGAGCTGTGGATTGACCACGTAGCAGGTCTTGACCATACAAGCCGAGTCATGGATGTCCTCACGTCCACTGCCGAACCGGATGCCTTAGCACCCGACTCCGCGAACACTGATGCCGATTCCGGCGAAGAACATTGCATCGTAGAGCTCTCTGACCAGCAGAAAGCTGATCTTTCCCGGTGTGCGCGCACTGTCGGCGTCACCCCTAATACGCTTATTCAGACCGCGTGGGCGTGTGTCGTTGCGGCACTGACTGGCCATGATGATGCCGTCTTCGGCGTGGTCACTTCGGGCCGGCCCAGTGAGCTCGACGGCATCGATAACACGATCGGCCTCTTTATCAACACGCTTCCCGTGCGGGTGAACCTGCGCGGGGATTCGTTGGCCTCGATCCTGCGTGCCCACGCGCGCGCCCAGGCCGAGTTGGCGGACCACACCTCTGCCTCCCTGGCCGATATCGAGCGCCGAGTGGACGATTCTCGTGGTGAGGCTCCGCTGTCGGGACCGCTCTTCGACTCCTTGGTGGTGTACGACAATTTCCCCGACGAGTTCTCGGAGACAGACACGCAGCCCGGCCCTCTGCCTGACTCCTACGATCGCGCCCCTGCATCCCGCGGTATCCGCATCACGGGACTGACCACTCGTGGCGAAACCCAGTACCCGTTGACGGTGATCCATCCGCCGGGAGGCCCCTTCGATCTGGCCCTGGCCTACCAGCTTGGAGTGGTTCCGCAGCAGGTGGCCGATACTCTTGCCGACGCCCTTCGTGCCACGTTGTCACGGTGTGCCGCTATTGACGACGTCGAATCGCCCGACTCGTTGCGTGTGATTCGCGATGACATCGCCTCGATGCTTGACAACATTCGACGCCAACCAGTGCAGAACGCGGACGGCCTAGCCACCCAAGACCACGCGGTCGAGCCAGCGTCGGAACCCACCATCTCGAGCCTCACCAACTCGAACCAGCCGAACGCGGACAATGAGCGCCCTGACCCGAACAGCCAGCTGCTGCGCGATATCTGCGACGACATTGCTGGTTTGCTTAACCGCCCGGAGGTGGATCCCGATGTTGCCTTTGAGGATCTAGGGGTTCACTCGCTCATGGCTGTTCGCCTTATGGGTAAGCTGCGGAAACGTGGCCATAAGCTGGACATTCAGACGATTGTGGAGGCTGGTTCTCCTCGGGGCATCGTCCGCGCGATCGGCAGTGATTCACCCCAGGCACCGGCACCCCAGCCGACCATCCCCACCGACACGCGCGATAACGATTCTCGCCCTCCGTGGATGGTCACTTTGAAGGAAGGCAAAGGCCGCCCCCTCTTCTGCTTCCACGCAATTGACGGTTCGGTGTTCTCCTACCAGGGGCTGGCCGAGTACCTCACCACTGGCCGCCCCATCATCGGCATTCAATTCCCGGCGGACATCTCTGATCCCCTTAGCTGGAATAAGGCAGTCGATCTCTACGCGTCCGCAATCCATGACTACCAGCCCGAGGGGTCCTACACCTTCGTTGGGTTTTCCTTCGGGGCGACGATTGCCCATGCCGTTAGCGCACGCCTAAACCAACAGCGCGACACCGCCACCAGTCCCGTCGTCGATCTCCTCGTGGTTCTGGATGCCTATCCAGCCCGCGCCGGGTTGACGCCGCCCCCGATCCCGAACGATCTCAATGTGGACCTTCTTTCTGATATCACCGGGTTCAGTGCCCACGATCTGCGTGCCGACGACCCCCTCCGCGACCGGTCAGAACGCTCCGTTCGGGCGTGCGCGCGATGGATGGGGGAGGTCAGCGACACCCCTGTGCGTGGCATCGTGAAGAAAGTTGTTCTTATCACGGCAGAGAAGGCGCCGATCGTGCGGAACACGTCGGGAGTAGTTGAGCGCCCGAAACCTGATCAGCAAGCTCAGTGGAACCCGGCAGAGGCTTGGGAAAACACCGGCGTTGAGTTACGTACGCACTCGGTTCCTCTGGACCATGGCGGGCTGGCCTCATTGGCGGGGTGGAAATCGAGCGCTCCCACCATCGGGGAGGAACTGGAATAAACGCTGACGCCAAAACCACGCGAACGCCACACACACCACACCAGCACGAACACACCACGAAGGATGAGGGTTATGACACATACGACAATTCCATCGCCGAACGCGAAGGAATACGCTCAGCGTGAAGGGGGTGCGGCCAACGGCTGCCCGTGGGAGGACGTGCAGCGGTACCGGGAGCTGGGGATTTACACGGGTGATACGCACTGGGCATTATTTGAGCGTGCCCGGGATCTGTATGGAGATGCTCCCGTCGCGGTGGACCGCTACCGCTCACTGACCTGGAGTGATGTTCGCCACTCTGCCCACAAAGTCGGCAACTTACTGCGCGGTTTAGGTATCGCGGAGGGGGACGCCGTCATCGTTCAACTGCCCAATGCTGCTGTCCACATGGAAGCGATTTTTGGCATCTGGAGCATTGGCGCCGTTCCCGTCTTCGCCCTCCCCGCACACGGTGCCGACGACGTCGCCCATTTCGCTCGGACCACGCCTGCCGGTGTTCGGATCGCTGCAGTTCCGCGCGATAAACACGCCAAGCGGGTTGAGAAAGGCCTTCAGGAGGAGTGCCCAGGGCTCACGACCATTCAGATCGACCCTCGTGCCGACGACCCGTGGGGCGCCCCCGTAATCAATGGCACCGAAGTCAACGCCAACCTAGACGCCGACGCAGACCCCACCCCCTGGCCATCCCCTGAACGCGACCCGCAAGCTCTTGCCTTTCTTCAGCTTTCCGGGGGAACCACGGGCACCCCGAAGCTGATCCCTCGCAGTCACGATGACTATCTGTATTCGGTGCGCCGCTCCGATGAGGTGTGCGATATGCAGCGCGGCGATGTGTTGCTCGTGGTCATGCCGGCGTCGCACAATTTCACGATGAGCTCGCCCGGCATCTTAGGAGCGCTCCACATCGGCGCCACGGTGGTGTACGTTCCTGATCCTTCGCCCACGACCATCCGCCGCTACATTCACGCGCACCGCGGCACGCACATGGCGCTGGTCCCGCCGCTGCTCATTAGCCTGCTCAACAGCCGCGACGAGGGCCAGACCCCCGATCCCACGATGGAGACGATGAAAACGGTGTGGGTCGGTGGCGCGAAACTCAGCGCCTCCGCCGCGGAACGCGTCGCCCCGGAGCTAGGGATTAACCTCCAGCAAGTCTTTGGCATGGCGGAGGGGCTCGTGAATTACACCGAATTGGGCGGCAATATTGATGAGATCGTGAATACTCAGGGTGTGCCCATGAGCCCGGCCGACGAGGTCTGCGTTGTTAATGACGAAGGCGCCCCGGTTGACCGTGGCACCCCAGGCCACCTGCATACCCGCGGGCCGTACACTATCCGCCGCTATCACCGGAACCCGACGGCCAACGCGTCGTCATTCACGAACGACGGTTTCTACATCACGGGCGATATCGTCACGGTATCTGCCGACGGTGCGATCACGGTGACCGGCCGCGCTAAAGACCAGATCAATCGCGGTGGGGAGAAGATCGCCCCGGAGTCGGTGGAGAATTGCTTACTGAAGCACCCCGCTATTCACGACGTATCGGTGGTAGGTATCCCCGACGATGTGATGGGCGAGAAAATTCGTGCGCTCATTATTCTTCGCGACGATTACAAGCCGGCTGCCACGGATGCCGGGGAATTCCAGGGCAGACAGGCTTCCCACCAACCCCCGACGGCGATGCAGATTAAGAAGTTCGTCCGCGAATCAGGATTATCACGCTTCGCCGTGCCTGATGTCGTCGAATTCGTTGATGAATTTCCACTGACAGGCGTCGGCAAGGTGAGTAAGAAAGACCAGTGACACATGTATGGTGTCAACCTATTTCACCTGGGGGAATTGACTTCGGATGGAGCGCTCAAGAGGGGATTCCGGGAAGGGGACGGTGCTTCAGTAACGGGTAGAACATGCCGGCTTCTAAACCACTTATATATTGTGGCATCGCGGAATCCGTTCCTTACCCTTAATTGGGGTAGTGAAATAGAATTTACGCAAATAAAAAAGCTGTGGCTAACTTAACTGCGTTAAGGTTTGTCTATGCTTCTTTCAGGTATCTCTCGGAAAAAGGGTTCCCGTTTATCTGCCCGCGTAGCTTTAGCTTGTGGCGTTACCGTGGCCACACTTCTTTCTCCGCTCGGGGGCCAAGCCTTCGCCGGTGATGCCCAACCTCCAGTAGCGTCAGATACTCCAGCGCAGGCTCCGCAGGATAACAACCCCAAAGAAAAATTACCGGTCGTCTATATTTCGGGATCGAATGAGCTCCGGCCAACTGCTGACTTATTTGCCTCGATGATGAGCAAACGAGGATTTGATGTCCATCCCTTCATGGTGTGGGAGCCAACTCGTCCCGAAACAAGCCCCTATGTCACGGTGAAGGGAAATTCCGCACGAATTCCCGAGTTCATCGAGAAGGTAAAGAAAGAGACCGGTTCAGACAAGGTCGACGTAGTCACCTATTCGCAGGGTGGCCTCGTCACTCGGTATTGGCTGAAGGACTTTGATGGCGCAAAAGACGTGCGCACTGTCGTGTCCTTGTCCGGTTTGATAAAGGGATCGCCGTATCAGACGCAGGCTTTGGAAAAGGGACAGTGTCCGCCAGCTAGTGCAGATGCGCTAGTTCCACCTGGGTTTAAGAAGAATCCGACCGATGCTTGTCTCGAAATGGCTGAGGGTGGGGAAGAAGTTACTCGCTTGAATACGCCAACTGAGGCTTTGCCGGGTATCCGCTATGTCAACATCACAACGCGGCAGGAGTATGATGCTGCGCCGTACCAGATCAACCTCATGGATGGACCTGGTGATTACCAGAACGTCATCACCCAGGATTTGTGCCCCAATGACGTTGTGCCTCACCTTGGGATGACGCTGCTGCCCTCGGTTCAAAGCTTGGTCGCTTCCGCCCTTGAGGGAGGGCCTCTGAAGATGGAATGTTCCATTCCTGCTCCAGAGGGCTTGCCTACTGTCGATAGCTTGGTTCCTCCGCTCACCGAAGCGCCACAGATGTAACGACCGATAGCGCAAGTCGCTCCTGTCGCGTCCGGATTGCGGACGCTAAACCAAGACGCCCATCACCTCTTCGGTGTCAACCACGCGCCCACACCGTCGCGCCACCCAATTGATCGTCGCGGCGTGGTCGTCGCGGGTGAAGTCGGCGATGGCATCGCGCACAAGAAACGGCTGGATGTCGTTCATAAACGCGTCCACCGCGCTCACCCCGCATCCCATGTGGCCGTAAACCCCGGTGATGATCAGTTGGTCGCGCTGTGCAAACGCTAAGGATTCTCGAAGGTCTGTTCGGGCGAACGCCGAGTACCTCCACTTGGTGATCACATGGTGGTGCTTCCGCGGCGTCAGCTCCGGGATAATGTCCGCGTCCGCGTCGGTTTGAATACCTTGCCCCCACAGTTCGCGGAGCAGCCCTCGTCGGTACTCCTTTTGCTCCGGCGGCTGGGCCGTGTAGAAAACGGGGATGTTGGCCTTGTCGGCACGAGCAACGAGTTGTTGAATGTTGGCCACCATCGCGGACGCTGGCTCTTTGTCGGGGGTATACGCAGAGATGAAGTAGTTCTGCATGTCGTGAACCAAGAGAGCCGCGCGATCGGCATGAAGTGCCCAGTTGACAGTGGGTTTCGCCGAAAGGGTGGGGATGGTGTACGGCGCGATGGGTGGGATTGTCACTGGTAAGTTCTCCTTGGGGGTGAATTGTGGGGGACGTTCCCTTATAGGTGTTGTCTAGGGAAGTTCCGCACGCTATCGTGTCAGTCAATTAGGCTAGCCATACTGAATGGTAGATGCGTCGCGGGTTGGTGGTCATCCTGGCCCCGGACTAGCTGACATTCAACCTCTGCCATAACCCTGTGGCCTGCATTGTTCATACTTTTGTATTGGAGTTTCCGTGAAGCGTTCACTTGTTCGCCCAATGCCCTTGATCGCTCTGACGTTAGCCGGTTCGTTGGTTCTGGGTGCGTGCTCGAATGATGACGACAGTTCCAGCGATTCCACTGCCGCAGATTCAACCAGCCAGAGCGCGTCTGAGGGTGCGAAGGATTCGTCGGATGCCAAGGAAGTCACGATTAAGCACGCGTGGGGTGAAGATACGTACCCGGTGAAGCCGAAGAAGGTTGTGGCGATGGGTACGTCGGTTGATAACCTCCTTGCCTTGGGCATTACCCCCGATGTTGTTGTTCAGAGCCCGGATGATGCCCAAAACGCCACGTGGAAGAACGACAAGCTGAAAGACGTCAAGAAGATTGACGCCGATCCTCGCGAACTGCCGGTAGAGAAGATCGCGGCCGAGAAGCCCGACTTTATCGTTGGTGACTTCTACCGTATTAATGAGGATGCTTACAACAAGCTGAAGGACGTTGCGCCGACCCTTCCGGGTATGGGCCAGGATCCGCAGCTGATCGGCTGGAAGCCACAGCTGGAGGCCTTGGGCAAGATTTACCAGGATGAGGACAAGGTCAAGGACGTCGAGAAGAAGGACTCGGAAGCCTTCGAGAACGCGAAGAAGGACTTGAAGGGGCTGGAAGGTAAGTCGGCGTTGGTGGTTCAGCACCGCAGCGGGAACTTCGGTGTGATTACCGATGAGGTCAACCCGGCCAACCAGTTCTTCACCGACCTGGGGATGAAGCTGCCTGCCGGGTACACGGATGGTTCGATTCCGACTCAGCAGGGCCGGGCCATGATTTCTCCGGAGAACATTGACAAGTTGACTGCGGACTTCATGGTTCTGTTCGCTGCCGATGGGATGGACGCGGTGCGCGCTGTTCCGGGTTACAACGATCTGAAGCAGGTCAAGAGCGGTGCCACGGTTGAGGATAATAAGGCTGTGTCCTCGGCGCTGTATGTTCCGTCCTCATTGTCCCGTGAGTGGGCGTTGAAGGAAATCAAGCCGGAGTTGAAGAAGGTGTCGGATAACAAGTCTGATTCGAAGGATGACTCCGATAAGTAAGGCTGTTTACTTACTTCATTGCCGACGCTGCTCTGTGGCTGTGGGGTGGCGTATCGGATGATGGTTTCCCGGGTGTGCTGTGTGGCATACCCGGGTTTTCTTGTACCGTACGGGCGGGATGGGTGCCCGTGGAACGTTAAACCCAAATATTTAAAGGAATGAGCATATGAAACGCAATAGCCGTCACCACGACATTTTCCCGATTTCTCTGCGCGAGATTACGGTGAGTCGTGTTGTAGACATCACCCCGGGAATGCGACGCATCACGTTCACCAGTGACGAATTTGACGCCCACCAACAGGGCGACGTGCAGGTCCCCGAGATGATAAGCACAGGTTTTGACGACGACGTGCGTTTGATTTTCCCCCACCCGGAGACAGGGGAGCGGCCGGCCCCCAGGGCGTTGGGTGATGGTCGTTTGGAGTGGACTGCGGAAATCAACGAGTTGTTCCGCACGTACACAGTGCGCCGATGGGATGCCGGGACCGGTGAAGTGGATATTGATTTCGCCCGTCATGGGTCTGGCTTGGCCGAATCCTGGTCGGAGTCCGC
>OKAP01000060.1_pt1 | contig 55374 bp, 52 predicted proteins | sample 1610221 | NCBI WGS metagenome assembly OKAP01 (sample SAMN04436631, study PRJEB24849) | human gut metagenome | biome: human gut; feature: NICU; material: stool | host: Homo sapiens | place: USA: Saint Louis, MO | collected 2010-01-13 | reverse complement strand
GCCTCCGCTGGAGTTCGCTTCCTTGAGCTCGACCGGCGGCACCGTGGGCGAACTGCTCAACAACGCCATGGACCCCACGATCAGCTTCGATGACTTGAAGACGATTCGTGAGATGTGGCCCGGCAAGCTCGCCGTCAAGGGCGTCCAGAACCTTGAGGACTCCAAGAAGCTCGCCGACCTCGGTGTCGACGCCATTGTGTTGTCCAACCACGGTGGACGCCAGCTCGACCGCGCTCCGGTGCCATTCTTGCTGCTCCCCGAGGTGGCGCGCGAAGTCGGCAAGGACGTGGAGATCATGGTCGACACCGGCATCATGAACGGTGCTGATATCGTTGCCGCGCTGGCCTTGGGTGCAGACTTCACCCTGATCGGCCGCGCTTACCTGTACGGCTTGATGGCAGGTGGCCGTGCCGGCGTGGACCGGACCATCGAAATCTTGCGGTCGCAGATTGAACGGACCATGAAGTTGTTGCAGGTCACGAGCATTGAGGAGCTAGGCCCTCAGCACGTCACCCAGCTCACTCGGTTTAACCGTGTGGACTCGTCTCGCGACGATGCAACTGTGTAACTCGCAGCGGGAGGGCTAGTTCTCCCACCATTCCTTCACCGGGGTGAGGGCTAGCCTCCAGTGCCGCCACGGGTGCAATTGGTCGCGCCGGGCGCCTGGCTCCCAGTGAATATGATCGACGCCACGGTGAACCGTTTGCGTCTTTAGGGTCCCATTTGGGGGTAAAAATTGGGACCTGTCTGACGTATTCCTGCGGTTTACCGTGGTTTTTAGTTGTCTCATTATCACGATTTTTGACCCGTTTAGGGTGATCGTAGATGATGTGACTAATACGGTGGTTTAACCACGTAAGTGCTTTACATCACTATTTTCTGCTGGTGTGTGAGAAGCAGTCTGGGTGATGCGTAGTTTGTCCCTCGGCATCCCCCAGTGATGCCCCTGAAAAGTGAGAATAACCGGTGTCATGAGTTCCACCTATCAGCCTGATTTGGCTCCGCTGGCAGACAATTTATTTGTCTCCGCGTTGGTAGCTTTCCTCCCCTTGGCCACAATCTTTGTCACACTTGGAGTACTGCGGTGGAAGGCCCATTGGGCGGGCCTCACCGCCCTGGCCGTCTCTTTCGTCATCGCCATCGCAGCGTATGGAATGCCCGCCCACCTCGCGGGCCTAGCCGCCACCCAGGGTGCGGTGTTCGGCATCTTCCCAATCATGTGGATCGTCATCGCCGCGATCTGGTTCTACGAGATCACCGTTCGTTCGGGCCGCTTCCAGGATCTACGAGCCCTCATCGATCGACTTTCCGACGATCCCCGCGTGCAAGCAATTCTTATCGCATTCTGCTTCGGTGGCATGTTGGAAGCGTTGGCCGGATTCGGTGCGCCCCTGGCCATCACCGGTGTCATGCTCTTGACCATCGGATTCTCCCGCATGCGTGCTGCGGTGTCGGTCATGGTGGCCAATACTGCTCCGGTTGCCTTCGGTGCTGTGGCAACGCCGATCATTACCGCTGGTGCGTTGTCGGGAATTGATTACCAGCACATCGGTGCCATCGTTGGCCGTCAGACTCCTATTTTGTCAGTCTTTATCCCACTCTTCCTGTGCATTCTGGTTGACGGGAAGCGTGGTTTGAAAGAGTGCTGGCCGATCGCTTTCGTCATTGGCCTCGTGTTTTCGCTGACCAAATTCGTGTTCTCCAACTACATCTCGGTGGAACTGACCGATATTGCGGCGGCTCTGATGGGTGTCGCTGCCACCGTGATCATGTTGCGCGTCTGGAAGCCGAAGGGAACGGAAGAAGCCCGCGAGCGATTGTTTGTAGAACGGCAAAAGGAGGACCAGGAAGCTGGTACTCAAGACGTCGCAGGTGCAGAGACGGTTGCACAGGAAACGGAAGAGCGTGAGCTCACCGCGGGCCGGACGTTCATGGCGCTCTTCCCGTATCTCCTCGTTCTCGTAGTCTTCTCCTTGGCCGAGTTGTGCGATCCGGTGAAACACTTCCTGAAGAGCACAGACGTCACGATTCACTGGCCGGGTTCGGACGGCCACATTCTGACCGCAGACGGCAAGGTGTCGGGAGCAACCATCTTTGAATTCACCTGGCTATCGTCGCCAGGAACTCTACTGATCATCTCGGGGTTCATTGTTGCCGCTGTGTACCGGGTGTCGTTGAAGGTATTAGGGCAGGCCTATTGGGAGAACTTGGTGAAGATGAAATTCTCCATTTTGACCGTTGCCTCCGTGGTCGCCCTGGCCTATGTCATGAACCAGTCGGGTCAGACGATCACAATGGGTACATGGATTGCTGGAGTGGGGGCAGCATTTGCGTTCTTTGCCCCGATTCTCGGTTGGTTGGGTACTGCCGTGACTGGTTCTGACACCAGTGCGAACGCTTTGTTCTCGACGCTACAGCAGGCAGCGGCTGAAAAAGCGAATGTTGACCCTGCCCTCATGGTTGCATCGAATACGTCCGGTGGTGTTGTCGGTAAGCTGGTGAGCCCCCAGAACTTAACCATTGTGGCGACAGCAGTTGGCTTGGTTGGCCGTGAGTCCGAGATTCTCCGGAAGGTGATCCTTTGGAGCGTGGGGCTTCTGATCGCGCTATGTATCATCAACGGGTTGCAGGCAACAGTGTTGAGCTGGATGATTCCGTAGTCTCAGAGTCGTCACCGTAAGACTCGTCAACCTCAGATTCGGCGGTTGGGAAATTCATGAGGGGAGTGGGGGCACGCCCAGCCGTCGGGTTCATTGACCCGGTCATTAAACGCGATAGTCGGGGTCATCGCTATCAAGAAGTTCCCCGGCATGCGCACCGATCATTAACGTATAGATCTGCTGAACATGGATTAAAACACCCGCCTTGGGTGGGGCGTAACCGTGAACCTCCGCATAAGCAAGGCAGGCGTCCCACACCGGCCCGGTGCGGTGGATTTCCGCAGGACCAATAAACCTGTATCCATCGAGTTCAGCCCAGTCCACCACCGCAACGGCAGCCAGTGAGCCCTCGCGTAGATTTTCGTAATGCTGACGGCCGGTGTTCTCGTTGTACACCAAGGTATGGTCGTCCCACACGCGTAACGACCGCTTCGGTCCGAGATTAGGCCGAAGGGTCTCAGCGTCAGTCACCGTCGCCAAAAACGGAAGTTGCTGACTGATCATTTCCTTCATTGGATTTGTCAGTGTTGCCATCATGCGTCCTTTCATCAGAAGACATTCGCGCCCTCAGTCGGCGCTTGCCGACGAAACTTCCACGCTGTAGCGCCGAAGTCGCTGAAGTTGCTCCTTATGCGCTAGCCCCGCGAGCGAGTCTCCGCGCGTGAGTTCGTCGTAGAGGCTGTTATTTCATCATAATGAATGATAAAGTTCAACTCATTGAATAATGGGGATTTTACGAGACCCCTGAGATCTATCCGCCTCCACGTGGGAGAACTATGCCGAGTTCATCTAGTACGCCTGGAACCCACCTTGTCTACTTTTCGTCTGCCTCGGGTAACACTGCGCGTTTCGTGGACAAACTACACATCCCCGCGGCCCGAATCCCGATGAAATTGAAAGCTCCCGAGCTCCATGTGTCGGAACCGTATGTGCTTATCACTCCAACGTATGGGGGAGGGGATATCGCCCGAGCGGTTCCGCGTCAGGTTATTCGCTTTCTCAACGACGAACAGAACCGACGCCTGTTACGCGGAGTAATAACCAGCGGGAACACAAACTTCGGAGCCGCGTTTTGTTGCGCAGGCCCTGTGATCGCGTCGAAATGCCATGTTCCGGAGCTCTATCGATTCGAGTTATTAGGGACGAGTCGTGACGTTGAAAAAGTTCGGAATGGATTGACGGAGTTCTGGAAGCGCATTAAAGAAAAAGAAACCCTTTAGAGAGGAAAATGGTTTGTCTTATATCGATGATTCGATAACCCCGGCTGAATGGCCCAAATGTGCCAAAAAGCCATTGCGGCCGGTGAATTGGAATCGCCTACAAGATCCGAAGGACTTGGAAGTGTGGCAGCGGTTGACGGGAAACTTTTGGCTTCCTGAAAAGGTGCCTTTGTCTAATGATATTTCCAGTTGGAATTCGCTACCTGACGATCTACGCCAACTTACCGTGAAAATCTTTACCGGGTTAACGTTGCTTGACACGGTTCAGGCGACGGTGGGTGAGGTGAGTCAGATACCGGATGGCAGAACCGAGCATGAACAGGCGGTATATACCAACATCGCGTTCATGCAGTCCGTACATGCCAGGAGTTATAGCAGTGTTTTTAGTACGTTGTGCAGTACTCCCGAGATCACGGAAGCCTACCGGTGGGCAACTCAAAACACTGTCCTCCAACAACGTGCCACGACGGTGATGAAACACTACTATGGTCGGGATCCTTTAAAGCGGAAAGTAGCGGCCACGCTGTTGAGTTCACTGCTCTTATACGCAGGGTTTTATTTGCCATTGTGGTTGAGCTGTCGAGCTAAACTCATGAACACTGCTGACATGATTCGTCTTATCCTTCGCGACAAAGCTGTTCACGGTTATTATTCCGGGTATAAATTTCAGCGGGGGCTCGATGCCCATCTGGAGAGGAAAAATGAGCTCCAAGAGTTTACGTATTCCCTTGTGGATGAGCTTTTAAGTTTGGAAAAAGCTTACTCTGGTGAGTTGTATGGTGGCATCAATGTGCCCGATGACTCTCACCGGAGTTCAGAATCCTCATTCACCTCGCGTCCGAAATTTGCGGGTGTTATGGCTTTTGTCTATTACAACGCGAACAAAGCTCTCATGAATCTTGGTTATCCAGCCCTGTACGAGGATGAAGCGGAGCGGACGGAACCAGATATTTTGGCTGCACTCACGCCTGAGGCATCAGAAACTCATGATTTCTTCAGCGGTTCCGGGGCCTCCTATGTGATTGGGAAAACCGAAGCGACAGAGGAATCTGACTGGGATTTTTAGCAGACTCGCCGGGCGTGACCGAAGGGCAGTACATTGTCTATTTTCAATTATTTTTAGTGAAAGTGCTCTAGACTCACGTTGTATGTGAGCCGTCACGGAGAGGATTTTTTGGGGGGCTTTCATCGTTCGATCGAAGAAACCAGTGTTTAACGGATTTTTCTACCTTGTAGATATTTACCTTTTGTCACGTTAAGGCTAGCCTTAACGTAGGTAAACTCAGGTAGCACTGGTCAGCACGCAATGGGCAACAGAATACTTGTGGGCGAGCAAAATTTTCCAAGGAGAACGATGAAAATTCAACGTTTCACATCATTTGGTCATTATAAGCGTAAGTACACTTTCGGGCTTGCAGTGCTTACGTCTGCCTCGCTTCTGTTTGTTGGTTGCTCTAGTGATAGTAGTGACGCTTCGAACCGCAAAAGTCAGACTTCGTCCTCCGAAGCCACGCAGACTGGCGAGATCACACTGAAGAACTCGTGGGGCGAAGCGAACTACCCGGTGAAACCTGAACGTGTAGTTGCGACAGGCACGGCTGTGGATAACTTGCTCGCTCTAGGAATTAAACCAACTGCCGTTATTCACACCCCTACTGACAAAGAACGGCCATGGCAAAAAGATAAGCTCGACGGGGTTGAAGTCATCGATGCAACAAATGATGGTGAGTTGCCCGTCGAGAAGATCGCAGCTGTACACCCAGATTTCATTGTCGGTGATTACTGGCGAATTACCGAACAAAGTTACGGGGTTTTGAAGGACATTGCGCCTACTTTAGGTGCCACCGGTACCCAGGGTGAAGAAATAGGTTGGGCTTCACAATTAAAGCAGCTGGGTAAGCTCTACGGTAAGGAAGAAAAAGCCAAAGAGATTATTGATGCCGATCACAAGCGCTTTGAGGAAATGAAAAAAGCTATCCCGGGTTTGAAAGGAAAGACTGGGATTGTGGCTCAGTTCGTTGGGGATAGTCATCAGTTCGGCGTCGTGACAGATCCGAAGGAACCGGGCAACGCTTTCGTCTATGACTTGGGAATGTCTGTTCCTGAATCAGTCCAAAAGCTACCGTCAAACAGCTCAGGGCGTGCAATGGTGGCAAGTGAAAACATCAGCGCTTTAAATGCAGACTTCATGGCAATTTACGCCCAGTCTGGTTTAGATGAGGAGATGCGACAGATTCCCGGGTACATCGACTTGACCCAGGTTAAGAAAAAGGCGACGAAAGTCGGGGATAGCGCTCTTGTGCAGGGACTTAACGTCCCGAGTTCATTAAGTCGTGAATGGTTGCTCAAAGAGCTACGGCCAGAGTTAGAAAACGCCGCTAAGTAGTCCGCCTCACCCAACCTCTTATAGCGGGGTGCAAAACAAAATCCGATAGGCGATGGCTCTATCCTCAGTTGAGGGTAGAGCCATCGCAGTAAGGACAAGGAACATCTGCCCAGCTTGCAGGCCCTTAAACCAGGATGAGAATCTGTGCCCCAAAGCGAACTAGCGATCATTCCGAGATTTGATTAACGGATGTATAACGCACATGATCACTAGACCCAGAGCTGGATACACCAGAAGCGCTGGAGAAAAGATCTCTGGCGAGTCTTGTTGCTGGTCCATCACCGACTGACAAAAAAGCGTTGCGGCTAACCCCACAATACCTAGCACTGATTTAACTTGTGCTGATGTTTTTCGAAAGATGCCGGCAAAGATAGCGCCGAAAATGGCGCCCACACCCCCGACAAAGAGCATGTCTAACAAGGTAGAAGATGCAGTCGTAGCGTTATCTGTGCCGATGATTGCGCCTACTACAAAAGCCACAATAATCATGAGAATTCCGGCCACGCCTACGCTCAGAATTCGTTTTGTCGCTGAACTCACGAATTAAACTCCTGTCCTTGGGTTGGGGAAAATGATTTTTCCTTGTCGCCACACCTGTGTGAGTGCATTAGCCATGTAGCCGCTCTCTACGAAGGTCGTAAATATGCCGGGTGGAACCTGGACTCTTCCTACATAGGGAAACGAATATCGATAGTGTTAAGAACACTGAACATAGTTCACCATGTTCAATTCCAGATGTCTATAGAAAAAGAAAAGTTACCCTTATAGAGGTAGGTAGTAGGATGACGTGTGTGAGTAGTAGAAGGTGTTTTCTGAGAGTTTCAGCTGGGTCCTTTAGACTTGGCCACTTAGCGTCGCCTTTTAATCATCGTTGATGGCATCACTGTCTTTAGCTGCATGCATCAACTGCCTGAGGACCCGCGTGAGACTGCCAGGCAGTGCAATTTCAGCAACGACCATTTACCTCCGGGCGTGCATACATGTCGGTAAGAAAAGGAATCCCCGCCGTGGTGGCGGGGATTGGTGGGGCGTGTGGTTACCAGACGGGTCGCCAGAAGTTAATCATTTTTCTCCACAGTGGTGGCTGCTGGTATTCGTCCGTGGCTTTCTCGGGCACGGGCAGGTTGGCGCGTTTATAGGCCGTCCGTGATGGGATTATTCCCATCTTTTCACAACCTCTGATTGCTTTTTTGAGGTTGCGTATATTGCGGGCTCGCGGTGTTTCGTCAGTCCACGTTGTTGTCATCATTCCCACCATCCTTTTCCCCAATAATATTGGATTCATTATCATCCATCTCGTAGAACTGTGCAATCAGACTCTGTTCCGATGACCTGGCTAGCGGGCTTTCTGATAAGCAGTCTAATTGAATTTCCGCCGCTCTCCGGCACTGTTCGGTGGCCTTATCGTTGTCTACGGTCTCTACCGCCCAGGTGAATCGTCTCCACCATTCACTGCGGTTGTCACTGTTTGTCTTTTGTTGCAGCGTCAAGATAACAGCAATCAGGCCGCCACCGGCAATGATCAGTTGCACTAGTCGAAGCCACGCTTCTGTATCCATGCCGTTTACCCCCTGTCTACTCGGTGAGTGTTGTTGGACATGGAGTACTGACGCGTTTTTAGAGCGATGGTTCCGGAGTGGCCACACAATTCCGCGGTTATCGTCTACGCCTTGGTGTACTGCGGCAAGTCGTCGAGATCCGTCGTCCCCAACTTTCCGCTGTTTTCATCCGGGTGCTTGGTTAAGTGAATTGCAGCAATGATTAACAATCCCCACACCAGAGCTAAATAGAGGATCATAACGATGATAGTGACAGCATCCATGTCTTAGACCTCCTTCAGACCGGCAGCCTCAAGCCGACGCTCACGGTCGCGAATAGATTCATAGGGGTTATCCAGATGCTGGCCGAAGGGCGCTCCCTTCCCAGTCAGCGGCACTCCATAATCGCTGACCGGTGGGCCGTCGAGAATCGTTCTGCGTGGCCACGGCACCAGCGACATCAGGAGAGCGCCACCATAGAAGAGCACGGCCAAGCCCCAGCCAAAGATAGCCACCTTGGCCGTCGGATAGCCTTCGTATCCATCTCGCACCAATGTGATGATCTCCAGCACAAACGTCGTCCCCAATACCAGCGGGGTAAGCACCAAAAGGCAGAAATCCCACCATCGCCCAAGCTGCAGGCTGCTGATCTGGTTGACGTGTTGCCGCAGCTCCGGCAAGCGGCGAAGCACCCAGCCGATGACAATGATCGCCACCACGGCGATGACCACAATGCCGATGACGTTCACGAACTTATCGACGATATCCAGCGTGGCAAGGCCCGTCGACACTGGGAAAAATACGAGCGACGGGACTGAGCAGGCCACACAGACATAAACGGCAGCGCGACGTCGGGAAAGTGCGAATTTTTCCTGCACTGAGGACAACACAACTTCCACGATGGTGACTAGCGACGTAAAGCCCGCGATCAACAGCGAACCGAAGAAGAGGACGCCGAAGATCGGGCCACCGGTCATGTTGTTGATGATCGTCGGGAAGGCGATAAATGCCAGGCCGATGCCGTTGGTGGCAACATCTGCGACGGCCACATGCTGGGTGACAGCCATAAAACCCAAGGTTGCGAACACGCCGATGCTGGCGAGAACCTCAAAGGCGCTATTGGATAGGCCGACCACAGCGCCGAGACCCGAAAGGTTTGCTCGTTTCTGCAGGTAGGAAGCCTGGGTCATCATGATGCCGAAGGCGATAGCCAGGGAATAGAAGATCTGACCATAGGCGGCAATCCAGACTTGGGGATCGAGCAGAGCGCTCCACTGCGGGGTGAAGAAGGCCTCGAGCCCCTCAGCCGCACCCGGCAAAAACAAGGCACGAATAACCAAAATGATGAACATGATGATGAGCAGCGGGACGAAGATCGAAGAGAGCAGCCCGGTGCCTTTACGAACACCCAGCACCATGACCGCCGTGATCGCTGCCCATACCAGGGCTAGCACGATCGCGATCGGCCACACCACATTCGCGCTGGTCAAGCTTGTGGTATCAGCGTGCAGGAACTCACCGGTAAAGAACTTCTCCGGGTCTGTTCCCCATGCCAGTTTCAACGAAAACCAGGTGTACATGGCCGCCCAGGCGAGGATCACGCAATAGTAGACGGCGATGATGTAGGTAATGCCGGTCTGCACCCAGCCGATGGCCTCGGTTTTCCGGGAGATGCGGCGCCACACCAGCGGTGCGGAGCCGCGGAAGCGGTGGCCGAGGACGTAATCGAGAATCAGGACCGGCACCCCTGCGGTCAGCAGGGCGATGACGTACGGGAAGAGGAAGGCTCCTCCGCCATTATCGTAGGAAATGTAGGGGAATCGCCAGATGTTGCCGAGCCCGATGGCGGAACCGATGGCAGCGGAGATAAACATGGTCCGGCCACCGAAGGTCGCTCTTTTTGCTGGTTTGTTTGCCGGGGCCACACCGCCGTGTCTGGGCGCGGGTCCCGCAGGGGAGTTAGCAGCAGAGGTGGGTTCGTCCCCGCTGGATACTGATGTCTTCTGGGGCATGGGTTGCTCCGTGATGTTCGTGCCTGCTCCTCGGGGTTTCCGGTGGCCGCAGGCGAGGGTTTTCGATTTTCCTTTCCGACGCCAACCGGGCCTGTGAAACCTGGATGTAGGCTGCGGCCCTCTGTTAGCGGGTCTGAATAGCAGAAGTCCCCGGTGCGGTTTTTCCGCAGGCCGGGGCAGCGTCTGGTTTAGGGTAGCCAGACGCTCAGTTAATAATTCGGTTGAAGTTTACTTGTGCGCTCACGGGTACAGAGCATACCGCATGGTCTAGGAGAGACTCCCATGGGATGGGTCATGCAGGAGTACCTGCGGGATGATGGTGGGAGATACGACAAAATCCCTGGCCACTAAAGTGTAACCAGGGATTTCCTGTGGAGCGTACGAGAATCGAACTCGTGACCTCTTGCTTGCAAAGCAAGTGCTCTACCAATTGAGCTAACGCCCCCTGTGGTTTTCACCACCCGAACCCCACCGGAGTGGTTTTCGTGGTGGGCCTAGGAGGACTTGAACCTCCGACCCCTTCGTTATCAGCGAAGTGCTCTAACCGCCTGAGCTATAGGCCCATGAACCGTGCAGAACTTTACCCAGGAAAACGGGGTTTACCAAATCTGCAGGTCACAGTGTGAATAGGTCGAATAAAAGTCGGCCCGCTGGGATTGATGTGGGGTCCGAGTGATGCGCACACGGGCCCAGGTCGTACGGACCGCGGATCGTTAGTCCCGTATCACCATTCTCACTCCACCAACGGCGCTCATCCGAGCTAACCCGTTGTAAATGGCTGCGGCAACAACGCCCAATAGTGTGCCGATGATGGCTTCGAAGACAGCGAGCGCGATGATCGCAATAATCACCATGCCCGTCGGAACTGAGGTGTCTGCGACGTCGTTAAGGGCGTCGTTCATGTTTCCCCATGCCCCCATCCCCGCCAAGAGGCAGAACATGAGAAGGGCAGCGAGTATCCAGACGAGGGCGATTATCGCGCTGACCGCCCCCGAGATCCGGGCAGCTCGGTGGAGATCAATATGGGTCACCTCCACAACGCGCTCGCCTTGAGGCGCGCCGGGCGTGCTGGGAGAGCTGGGCGCCGGACTGGCGGTCGGCTCGTCGGCTAAGTTGCCCGTCCAGCGGCGCGTGCCCAGATCCTGGTTAGCCTGGTTTCCCTCGGGCGTCAGCCCGTGTGGTCCCGGCCCCGTCATTACTTCCCATCCTTAGCGTCGGAGGAGCCGTCACCGTTGGAGCCGTCCTTGGAGTCAGTCGTGGACGGGTCGTTTGGAGCCGGTTCGGCGGGATCGGTGGGGGCGTTCCCCTTCTCCGCAGTTTTCGCCGCGTGCTCTTCGCCTTCGTCTTCCACGTTGCGGTCGATGGCGAGCAGCTCAGAGCCCTTGTCCAGGTGGACCAGCCGCACGCCCATCGTCTGCCGCGAGCTAGGCCGGATGTCCTTCACGTTGGACCGGACGACGGAACCGTCGGTAGTAATGCAGAAGATTTCGTCATCTTGGTCGACGACAAGGGCGCCGATCAACTTGCCGCGCTTCTTGTTGTACTTGAACGTGGCGACGCCGAGCCCACCGCGTCCCTTCGCCGGGTATTCCTCCATCTTTGTGCGCTTGGCGTAGCCACCGGAGGTGGCGACCATGAGGTAGGAATCCTCGCGGACGACGGTCAGCGCTAGCAGCGCGTCCTCGCCGCGGAAGCGCATGCCCTTGACGCCGGCGGTGGCGCGGCCCATCGGGCGCAGCGTGTCGTCGTCGGCAGTAAAGCGCATGGCCTGGCCCTCTTCGGAAACCAGCAGGAGGTCATCGTCGGCGGAGCAGAGCTGTGCGCCGATCAGCGAGTCGCCCTCGTTGAGGTTGATGGCGATCAGCCCACCAGACCGGGCGGAGTCATAGTCGGTCAGCTTCGACTTCTTCACGCGGCCTTGCTTAGTGGCCAGGACCAGGTAGGGCGCGTCTTCGTAGGTCTGCAGCTGGATCACCTGGGCGATGTGTTCGCCAGGCTGGAACTCTAGGAGGTTGGCGACGTGCTGCCCGCGCGCGGTCCGGGACGCTTCGGGCAACTCGTAGGCCTTGAGGCGATATACGCGCCCGAAGTTGGTGAAGAACAGGATCCAGTCGTGCGTCGAGGTCACGAAGAAGTGCCGGACGACGTCGTCCTGCTTGAGCTCAGCCCCGCGGACACCCTTCCCACCGCGCTTCTGGTTGCGGTAGAGGTCCACCTTGGTCCGCTTGGCGTAACCGGTGGACGTAATGGTGGCGACGACGTTCTCCCGCGCGATGAGGTCCTCTTCGGTGACATCCCCGGTGGCCGCGATGATCTGCGTTCGGCGGTCATCGCCGTAGTTGTTGACGATCTCCTCGAGCTCCTCGCACACAATCTGCCGCTGGCGCTCCGGCCGGGCCAGGATGTCCTTGAGGTCGGCGATGGTGAGTTCGAGTTCCTTCAACTCGTCGATAATCTTCTGCCGCTCCAGCGCAGCGAGTTGGCGCAGCCGCATCCGCAGAATGGCGTCGGCCTGGAGCTCGTCGATATCCAGGAGGTCCATCAGTCCGGTTCGTGCGATCTCCGGGGTCTGGGATGCGCGAATCAGCGCGATGACCTCGTCGAGCATATCCAGCGCTTTGACCAATCCGCGCAGGATGTGGGCGCGCTTTTCGGCCTCATCCAGGCGGTGCTGGGTCCGTCGGACGATGACGTCGATTTGGTGATCAACGTATAGACGCAGCAGCTGGTCCAGGCGTAGGGTGCGGGGGACGCCGTCGACAATGGACAGCATGTTCGCGCCGAAGCTGGTCTGCAGTTGAGAGTGCTTGTAGAGGTTATTGAGCACAACACGCGGCACGGCGTCGCGTTTCAGTGTGACGACGATGCGCATGCCAACACGGTCGGAGGATTCGTCGTCGATCTTGGAGATGCCTGCGATCTTGCCGTCGCGCACTTGTTCAGCAATGCTGGAGACAAGGTTATCGGGGTTGACCTGGTACGGAAGCTCGGTGATAACTATGATGGTGCGCCCGCGCTCCTCCTCAATGGACGTCACGCCCCGCATTTTGATGGAGCCGCGGCCGGTGGTGTAGGCGTCCTTAATACCTTTATCGCCGACGATGAGCCCGGCCGTGGGGAAATCGGGGCCCTTCACCCGCTCCATGACGGCCTCGAGCGTGGTGGCCTCGTCCGCGTCGTAATGGTCGAGGCACCAGAAAATCGCCTGGGCCAGCTCGGTGAGGTTGTGCGGCGGAATATTCGTCGCCATACCGACGGCAATACCGCCGGAACCGTTCATCAGCAGGTTGGGAACACGCGACGGGAGAATCGTCGGCTCTAGTGTTTTGCCGTCATAGTTGGGCTCAAAGTCGACGGTATTTTCGCGGATATCGCGAACCATCTCCATGGCCAACGGCGTGAGGCGACACTCCGTATAACGCATGGCGGCAGGGCCGTCATTGCCGCGGGAGCCGAAGTTACCCTGGCCATCGACCAGCGGATAGCGCATGGACCACGGCTGAGCCATGCGGACCAACGTGTCATAAATGGCGCTATCGCCGTGGGGGTGGAAGTGGCCCATCGTGTCCGCGACTGGTCGGGCGGACTTGACGTAGCTGCGCTCCGGGCGATAGCCGTTGTCGTACATCGCGTAGATGATGCGGCGGTGGACGGGTTTCATGCCGTCGCGAACCTCGGGGAGAGCACGTCCAACGATGACGCTCATGGCGTAATCGATGTAGCTCGATTGCATTTCTTCTTGGATGTCGATCGGGCTGATGCGATCGAAAAGGTCATTGCCCCCGGTATTTCCGCTGTCATCACTCATGCGCTCTACCTTACCTCACAGGGCGGACATGGGAGCTGTGCGTCGGCGGGTTGTTCGGGACCGATCTTTTCGACGGAGTACTTCTGCGGGGTTGCTGAGGCGTTTTATTGAGGACGTCGCCTAGTTGGTGGTATCGCGGTGGTATCACTCGAGGGCGGATAAATGGTTGAATAGTGAGTATGACAATGACCCTACGGCTCACGGAGAACCAAGACCGCGCCTTGACGCTGCTGGCAGAAATGACAGGCACCTCGAAGCATGAAGCTGTCGTCCGCGCGATCGTCTCGACGGCGGCGCGGACGGTGGACAACGAAGAAGTGCGGGAGCTGGCCAGATCCCGAGTTCCCGAATATGCGGAACTAGTTAAGAAGGTCCGGACTAAGAAGGTTCGACGATGACTGCGCCGGGAGTAGGCGAACCCCATGGGGTGGATGATGAACTAAATGCTCGGGCCGGTTTTGGCTCCCAGCCACTAACCGCCGAACAACTCCTTATTATTATCGACGAATTTCGCGCGGCGGCTGGGTCCGGCGTGTATCTCGTACGTCCGTGGGCGTGTGCGGCGATCGCTGCGGCCGGGCAAGGGCGTATCGGCGGAATACCGACGCACCGGAATGAAAGGGAGATGCTCGATGCCGTGGGTGAGGCGATTACGCGGCTGAAACCATTGAATAAGGCCAACGGAAAACTAGCTGAGCTAGTGATCGACATTATGACGATGCGACGCTGAGGCGGGGGTGCCCTTGCTGCTGGCTGTGCGAGCTGCGGTTTTGCGACTTGTGGCCGTCATTTCCATGAGCGAACGAAGTAAGCCACGTAGCAGGCGATTGTGATAGCCGAGAATATTGCTGCAGCGCCATTCCCTAAATGTGACTTACTGGTTAGACCGAATATGGCGATGATGACGGGAATCATGACTAGCAGCCCGTCCAAGGTGCCTACCCTAGCTCTACCTTTTACGTTGGCGTGGAAGGTTATCCACGCTGCTAGCAGGACAAAAGAGAGCACCACAAAAGCGACTGAGGATATCTGCCCTTTGAGGGAGAGAAATGACACCACTGCCAGTAATAATGTGGAGAACACCCCGGCGAGACTTTCAATAAATGCGGGGGAAGTTGGTTTAGAGGAATTGCTGGCTTCATTAGGTGACATTCGTAGACCTTAGCTGTCGTAGTTATTTACGGGAGCTGTGAAGGTGGGTCGTTAAGGTGCGCGTTCAGCGCGGGTACTCGGACCAACCTGACCCGGTAATTGGGCGTGGGCGCTGCTACTATGCGACGCTGGCCCGCTGGCTCCCTGACTGCTGGTTTCCAGAATCGTGGCTAACTTTCAGCCAAACTGCGTACAGGGCGCACCCAATGAAGAGCCCAATTCCGGCAGGCAGGATATAGACGTCTAAAAATCCCACCGGGCCCACGACGAAGTCGATAATGCCAACAACAGTAACGACGCCAGCTAATGCAATCCACACAGCTAAGTGCTGGACCTTAAAGAGCGCGAGCATGAAGTGATAAATCATTGCAGGCAAGACTGCTGCGAAAACGAATGCAGCTGCTCCGGAGGAGCGCGCTAAGAAAACAAAAGAGATAACAGTAATAATTGCTTCGATTAAGGGGAACTTGAAGAGAAGTGTGGACATGGTCGCGACCTTCCAGATTTATTCTCCGTCGCCGAGTGTTCCTCGCCGAGTGTTCCGCCCTTGAAAACACTGAAAACACTTCGGTTAGGTTTAAAATATACACGACAAACCAGTTACTCCGGGCTCGATTAGCCTCCTGGAGCCAGCGATAAAAGCCCTGTGCCAGCTGGAGCGTCGTCGTCGATAAGAAACGAGGACTACCCTGATTCGTGGTAGAGTAGCAGCGTTTGCCGTTGGCCACACTCGGCCGAGCCACGCCCGATGGGGTCCATGCCCAATGGGCTTTGCCCGACGGGATCTGAGGAGGTTTGTCGGGTGCTGTAGTTAAGGTGGAGCGACGGCAGGGTTTGATTCATTCCGTATAGGAGCACTGGTGCAGCCACTGAGACATTCCGACGCAGACGTTATTACTTCCTCGCGTCGCAGCGAGGCTCCCGATTATGCACGTTTGAATGAGAGTCAACGGTATAAACAACCTGCGGAAGGGCCTCATTACTCCGCGTTAGCGGACGAGGCCAGGGGGTTCGGTCGCGCTCACGCCAAGATCATTCTGTTTGGCGAGCACGCCGTTGTTTTTGGGGAGCCGGCCATCGCGTTCCCCATGCAGTGCCTGACCCTGCGCGCCACGGCTGAGCCGTGTGATGGGGAATTGTGGCTGACCGCCAACAATTACGACGGTCCTCTTGCCGACGCGCCGACGTTCCTGTCCCCAGTCGGCGCCACGATTAAAGCCTGCCTGGACCTGCTTGAATACCCGCAGTCGGGGATGCACATTTCGTGCCAAGGCAATGTCCCGCCGGCGCGCGGGCTCGGCTCCAGCGCAGCGGCGTCGGCAGCAATGGTGGATTCCATTATCGATTTCAGCGGCAAGGACGTCGATTACCACAGCCGATATGAACTTGTGCAGATCGGAGAGCGCGTTGCTCACGGCAGCGCCAGCGGCCTCGACGCCCACACTGTGCTGAACACCCACCCTGTGCTATTCCAGGGCGGACGCAGCGAACCCATCACCGTCAGCCTCGGATCGCCACTCGTCGTCGCTGATACCGGACAACCAGGCGATACGCTCTCGGCCGTCCGAGGTGTCGACGAAATACGCCGCACCCATAAGAAGCGTTTCACCAGAAATGTCGACGCCATCCGCCATCACACCGTCGAAGCGCGGATTGACCTCGCTCTCGACGACCGGGCCTCCCTGGGTGAACGGATGAACGCCGTCCACGAACACCTCGCTGACCTCGGCGTATCCAGTCCAGAGCTCGAAAATCTTATCTCGGCAGCGCGGAATGAGGGGGCGCTTGGCGCGAAGCTCACCGGCGGTGGGCGAGGTGGCTGCATCATCGCGCTATCCAAAGACGAAAACCACGCGATCGCCCTGTCCGACGCACTCCGCGCCGCGGGTGCACGTCGCACATGGCTCATGCACCCCTCGGAGTTCCAACGGTGACCACCACGCACCCCAGCATGGGCGATATCGGATCGATCACTCCGCACACCGCGCGAGCAACCGCTCACCCCAACATCGCGCTGGTCAAATACTGGGGTAAGCGCAATGCCGACTTAGTTCTGCCCGCAACCGGTAGTTTGTCACTAACGCTCGATATCTATCCCACGGATACCGTCGTCAACCCTGATCCGAGTCTGACCAGCGATATTTTCACGCTCAATGGTGAGCCAGCACCTGGTACGCCAACGCACAGGGTCAGCGCATTCCTTGACTTGGTGCGCAAGCGCAGTGCGGAACAGAACTCCGGACAACAGAACTCTGAGCTCGCGCACACGTACGCGCGGGTCAACTCCATCAACTCCGTACCCACCGGGGCAGGGCTAGCATCCTCGGCATCAGGATTTGCTGCACTCGCCACCGCGGCATCGAAAGCCTACGGACTCCCCGGCGACCCGCGATCGCTCTCACGGCTAGCCCGCCGCGGCTCTGGATCCGCCACACGATCCATCCTGGGCAACCTCGTCATCTGGCACCCAGGCGACGGTGACGACGACCACGCCGACCTCACCTCGTACGCGGAAAGTGTCCCCGGACCCGACCTCACCATGGTCATCTGCGTCGTCTCGGGCGCGCAAAAAGCCGTGTCCTCCCGCGTCGCCATGGCAGACACCATCCGGACATCGCCCTTCTTCGACGGGTGGGTGAGCAGCACACAGCGCGATCTTGTCGACATGCAACAAGCGCTGGCCGAGGGTGACTACACCCGAGTCGGCGAAATAACAGAATCCAACGCACTCCGCATGCACGCGGCGATTAACGGAAACCGTCCACCCGTCCGCTACCTAGCGCCCACATCCGTCGCCATTTTCGACGCTATCGCGCAACTACGGAACGACGGGCTAGAGGTGTACGGCACCGCGGACGCCGGGCCTAACGTCGTTGCGCTCTGCCAGTCCAAGGACCTCGACGCCACCCACGCAGCCCTCCATGAACGGTTCCCGGACCTCGAGCTCATCCCTGCTCGCGCCGGGGCGGGCGCTCGCCTGACGCCCATCGCGGAGACCAGCCCAGATGAGCAGACCAATGGAAATGGAGAGGACCCCGCACAGACTCCCGACGAATCGAACCGTCAGGAGTAACAGCCGTGACACAGACCTCCGTCCACGCCTCGGCACCCGGAAAGCTGTACATCGCCGGAGAATACGCTGTTGTTCACCCCGGGCATGCCGCGTTACTCATCGCTGTCGACAGGTATGTGCACGTCACGCTCACGCCCACCGGCACCGAAACCGGAACGCTACGATCCGACACGAGCGACCCCACCAAACCCGACGAAGCCCCGGTCCGGTGGGAAGCTAGCACCGACCCGACGGCAGCCGCGCGGTTCCACACCGACGAGACCGGATTCCACAAATATGTAGTGGCCGCAATCCTCACCGTCGAACGCTGGCGAGCAGAAAAAAACCTTCCCGCCAGCGGATACGATATCGACATCTCGAGCCACCTCGATGACGCCACGAGCGGCGCGAAATTCGGGCTCGGATCGTCAGCCGCAGTCACCGTCGCGACCATCGCCGTCGCTGCCCGCCACCACGGGCTACAGCCCAGGCCCGAACAGATCTACCGACTCGCAGCCATCGCAACAGTGCGGGTCACCGCAAAAACATCGGGAGGCGACGTCGCCGTCAGCGCACTCGGCGGATGGGTCGAATACCACTCGCCCGACCGAGCATGGCTAGAAGACCGCGCCTGGGGTTCTCGCTCCCGCACGACAACAATCAGCGAGCTGCTGACAGAGGAGTGGCCGGGATTATCACTCCGCCGCATCACGCCCGCCGCGCCGGGAATCCAACTCAGCGTCGGCTGGACAGGAACCCCCGCCGACACCACCGAGCTCGTCGGGCACGTCGTGAAGAAAACCGCGCTACCCGACGACCTTCTCCGGCGAAGCGACGCAGCCGTCGGTAATCTTGTTGAAGCGCTGACCAGCGACAACGGTGGGTGTGAAGCTGATCCGGGTGAAGTTAATCGGAGCGACGCCGATTCAGACGACTCGGCGACGTCTGCGACCGGGAACGCCCTCGCACAAGCCCGGCAGGTCTTGGGAGAGATCGCAACGCAACGAGGGGTGGCTATCGAAACCCCGGCGCTGCGAACCTTGATCACCACCGCGCTCGAGGAGGGGTGGTGGGCGAAATCATCAGGAGCAGGAGGCGGCGACTGCGGAATCGCGCTCGCCGCGCCGGGCGTCAACCCCCGTGCACTCCACGAGCGATGGACGGCGGCAGGAATTCGCCCTCTGAACTTGCATGTTTCGCCCATGGGAGCGGATACAGCTCCACATGACACACCAACGGAAGGAGATGGGAAATGAGTGGCAGCCGGAAAGACGACCACCTGGCCCTAGCCGCCAGGCAACAACGCGAGGCCCACGGCGAACCTCCACAGCCCGCCGACGCCACAACCCCAGCTCCCGATAACGCTTCCTCCGTACCCTCACCCCGCCCCGCCGGGAGTGGCTCGACATATTGTGCGTGGGACGACGTCCGCATCCTCCACCACTCGCTGGCCGGCATAGACCCAGGTCAAGCTGATATTTCCACCACCATCCAGACGGATCCAAGTGGCGGAGAAAACGCGAACGCTGGAACAAACGCGAGCGCCAACGCACATACAGCACCGACGCTGCACTGGGGGCTGCCGTTCTACATCAACGGCATGACCGGAGGATCCGAACTCACCGCAGGAGTCAACCGCGTCCTCGCCGAAACCGCGGCACGCACAGGAATCGCCGTCGCCACCGGCTCCATGTCCATCTTCCTGCGCGAACCCGACACTCTCCCCACATTCAGCATCCTCCGTGACCGCAACCCCCACGGCACCGTGTGGGCCAACCTCAGCGCCGACGCCACACCCGACGATGCCGCCCGAGTCGTCGACGCCCTCCACGCCGATGCCCTCCAAATCCACGTCAACGCCGTGCAAGAAACCGTCATGCCGGAAGGCTCGCGCGGGTACGCCTCCTGGCGACGCAACATCGAAGCCATCGTTAATGCGCTCCAGGCCACCCACACGCCCGTCATCGTTAAAGAAGTCGGCTTCGGCATGACCCGGAACACACTCCAGCAGCTCCACGACCTGGGTGTATCCATCGCCGACGTCTCCGGCCGCGGAGGAACCAACTTCGCGCGAATCGAAAATGACCGACGAACCGACCGCGACTTCTCCTACCTCACCGGGTTCGGACAATCCGCCGCATTCTCCCTGCTCGACGCGACCACCGCTGACCCCGACACGTTGCCCACACTCTTCGCTTCAGGCGGAGTTCGACAACCCTATGACGTCCTACGAGGCCTCGCCCTAGGGGCTGGCGCCGTGGGAGTCGCTGGAACATTCCTCCACACCGCATTGAGCACCGGCGTGGGGGACGCCACCCGCTCACCACAGGAACGCGCCCAAGGGATCGACGCCGCAGTCGACGCGTTGACCAGCCAAATCAACCGGTGGGCCGAGCACCTCCAGGCACTCTACGAAATGGTGGGCGCCACCAGCACGAGCGACTTGCACAACACCGATGCCCTCATCACCGGGTCCCTGGCGGAGTCGGCTCGCGCGCGGGGGATTGATCTCACTGCCGTCGCCAACCGTCGTCGATAAAACGAATAATCGGTACGCACGTTTTTCGTCAGGCTCCCTCGAGGGCAAAAATTTAAAAAACAATTCACGAATAAGGGCTCAGATAAAGCCCGATAAATAAACACCTGACAACACAATTACGAATAAGAAAAGGAAACGTTATGAGCGACAATTTATATGCACCCATCCCCATGTCATGGATCGGCCCCGTCCACATCTCAGGCAACGTTGTGTCGGGAGAGACCGCGGGTTGGGACTCCGCGGACGGCGCGCAAACCCAGCAACCCGGCACCAGTTACGAAGCTATCTCCATCCCCATGGCGACCTACGAAACGCCACTGTGGCCATCCGTCGGCCGCGGGGCAAAAGTATCACGCTACGTCGAAGGCGGAATCCGAGCCACACTCGTCGACGAGCGGATGACACGATCCGTATACTTCGAAGCTCCCAACGCCGGGGTTGCCCTCCGCGTCGCCACCGAACTCGACCGTCGCCGCGACGAACTGCAGGCCGTCGTCGCCCAGGCATCCCGGTATGCCAAACTCATCGATCTGCACGTCCAATACGCCGGAAATCTCCTCTTTGTGCGATTCGAATTCACCACTGGCGACGCCTCCGGCCACAACATGGTCACCCTCGCCTCCGACAACCTCATGCCGTGGATCCTCCAGCAGTACCCGGAACTGCGCTACGGATCCATCTCCGGAAACTACTGCTCCGACAAGAAAGCCACCGCAGTCAATGGCATCCTGGGACGCGGGAAGAACGTCGTCACTGAAATGCTCATCCCGCGGAACGTCGTTGAAGAACGACTCAAAACCACGCCGGAACAGATCGCGGACCTCAACGTCCGGAAGAACCTGGTCGGTACCACCTTGGCTGGCGGGTTGCGCACCGCGAACGCGCACTATGCCAATATGCTCCTGGGCTTTTACCTGGCAACCGGGCAAGACGCGGCCAACATTGTCGAGGGATCCCAAGGCATCACGCATGCTGAAGTGCGTGACGGAGACCTCTATTTCTCATGCAACCTCCCCAACCTCATTGTGGGTACAGTAGGGAACGGCAAAGGCCAGGGCTTGGAGGTTGTCGAAGAAAACTTGCGACGCCTCGGATGCCGTGAAGACCGCCCAGCGGGGGATAACGCACGCCGACTTGCAGTACTGTGTGCGGCATCTGTTTTCTGCGGCGAACTATCACTGCTGGCCGCACAAACGAATCCGGGCGAACTGATGGCCGCCCACGTGAAAATTGAAAGGAAAGGCGAGTGAACGCACCCGTGAACACAGCTGTGAACCCCATTGGCATCCATGACATCACCTTCGCCACGGGACACCACAGCTTCGCCCTCGAAACCCTAGCCGACAAACACGGGATCGACGTGGGCAAGTTCCACAAAGGCATCGGCCAAGAAGTCATGAGCCAGCCCGCTGCCGACGAAGACATCGTCACCATAGCAGCCACCGCCGCCAAGCGGATCATCGACCGCAACGGAACCGACGGAATCCGCACCCTTCTCTTCTCCACCGAATCTGGCGTTGACCAGTCAAAATCCGCCGGGGTGTACGTTCACGGGCTCCTCGGTCTGCCCTCCCAGGTGCGGACCATCGAAATGAAACAGGCGTGCTACTCCGGGGTCGGCGCGCTACAGGTCGCGCTGGGTATCGTCGCCCGCAACCCACAGGAAAAAGTGCTGGTTGTTGCCTCCGACGTTGCCCGCTACGACCTCAACTCAGGCGGGGAGCCGACTCAGGGCGCGGCAGCGGCTGCGTCCCTGGTCCAGGCCAACCCCGGCATCCTGGCCGTCGAGCCGGCATCCGGCGTGTACACCTACGATGTACAGGACTTTTGGCGGCCCAACGACCGGCACACCGCCCTGGTTGACGGCAAACTCTCCATCGACGCCTACCTCAACGCCGTTCGCGGAGCCTACGACGATTTCATCGATCACGGTGGGGCCGACTTCGCCGCGATCGACCGCTTCTGCTACCACCAGCCATTCACGAAAATGGCGGTGAAAGCGCACATGGCGTTGCGCGAACACGTGGGGCTGTCCGCAGATAAAGCCGAAACCGCCGCCGAGCTCGAGACCACCATGCACTACAACCGCATGATTGGTAACTCCTACACGGCATCCGTGTTCCTGGCATTAACGTCGCTGCTCGAGACCGAATCCGACGACCTCGCCGGAAAACGCGTCGGCGTCCTGTCCTACGGCTCCGGTGCGGTTGCCGAGTTCTTCACCGGCACCATTGTCGACGGGTACCAAAAGCTGCTCCACGCCGATGAGCACAAGAAAGCGCTGGATTCACGCGAACCGCTCACCTACGACGCTTACCGCGATCTTCATCCCGGAACGCGCGTCGCCGACATTACGGATTACGACACACCGGAGGTCACCGATGCGCCATTCCGTTTTGCCGGCGTGAAAGATCACTCGCGGATTTACCAGCGTCGCTAAGAAGTGCGAACCGGCGTACCAGCGTCGTTAGTAATGGTCGTGGAATTCAACCGGCTGGCAACCCACGTCGTCAACCACAATCCGACCAAAATGAGGCCGTAGGTCAGGATGAAACTGGCGACCGTGTCAGTAGCCCAGTGGGCACCGATGATCACGCGGCTGGCAGCCATGAGAATTCCCCACACCGTTCCGACCCACAGCGCAATCCGCCAGGCTTTGCCACCGAGCGGGCGCAACACGATAGCCAGGGCTGCAAGAGTGGTGCCCTCTTGAGTGTGGCCGGACGGGAATGAGCGGTGCCCATTAGGCAAATTGATGTGATACCACGGCTGATAGGGGCCTTTTCCGGCATCAACCTCATAGGGGCGGAACCGACCCCACAAATCCTTCATTTGGTCATTGATTCCATGCCCAGCCCACACTATTGCGAGCATAACGACAGCCGAGATGGCGATAAGGCGCAAGGTCTCATCTGACAGATTTCGAATGAGCAACCACGCAACCATCGAAACGATAATAAGAAGGACAATAGCCATAAACAGTGCAGGGGCGAACTGAGACCAGCTCATCGTGTCAGAATCATCATTATTGGCCACGCCGATGGGCGTTCCGGCTGAAAGGTTTGCACTCCATGAACGACGATATGATTCAGCCTGCTCAGACCAGCCAAGAATCGATAAGAAACTAGCCCACGTGAGCAAAATGCTTCCGAGCCCTCGCGCGATTTCTGGAAGAGAGGAGCGGAGGAGACATCCCGCAAGAACCTGCATAGCCAGAGCGCTCAGCACCGCCGGTGGGAACTCGCCGTAGGACTGGAAGAGCGTGCCAAATACGCTGTCATGGTTGATGACAGCATCACTGACCTGCTTGTCAGTGAAAGTGAAGATAATCAGCAAAACGGCGGCCACGCCGAGTAACGCGGTGACCGCCGTGGCATTGACACCACCCCCGTCGTGTTGACGACGTGGGGTCGTGCCCGGGTTTTCGCTCGGCGGGGGAGTAGTGCGAGCCGCATCCGGCTGCGATTCTGATGCCCAGGCCTGGCTGTCATGGGCCTGGTGAGTGGGGATACTAGGTGCTTGTGCCATACGTATGGTGTACCAAGCTTCTTTAACGTCCCACTGACGTAAACATGAACACTAAGTGAAGCTCGGGGGAACCAATGGCGGGTGGTGGTGTGCCGCACCGCCGACACACTTTTGTCGTAAAACCCAAAAACCCGCCATACGCCGGAGCGATATGGCGGGAACCCGACCACCTAGGAAAGCTTCCTAGACGGTGGATCGGGGGTTAGACCGGGCATTGGATCGGGGGTTGGACCCGACCGTGAAGATAGCCCTATTTCTTGTCGTCCTTGAGGGCGTGGCGGCCAGCTCCATTCTGGGAGTTGCCCTTACCATTGTTGCCCTTCTTCTGGCCACCGTTGTTCTTTGGTGCGCCGGGCTTCTGAGCACCGTTGTTCTTGGTCGCATTGCCCTTGCCAGAACCCTTACCAGCTTTAGCCTTGGCACTCGGTGCCTGAGGAGCGCTGTTCTTGGGGGCGCTGTTCTTGGGAGCGGACTTCTTTCCGTCTGACTTCTTAGCGTCCTTGGCCTTCTTCTCCGCCTGAGCCTTGACGTCCTTAGCTTCCTTCTTCAGGTCTTCAGCTTTATCCTGAGCGGCTTTCTTAACCTCGTCGGCCTTATCGTCGGCGCGGGAAGCAGCGTCCTTGGCATCAGCTTTAGCCTGCTCTGCCTCATCCGCGGCCCGGTCGGCAACGTCGGAAGCCGCAGCCTTAAGGTCTTCCGCCTTGTCTTTGGCGGCGTCCTTCAGCTCTTCAGCCTTGCTCTGGGCAGCTTTCTTAACGTCGTCGGTCTTCTCCTTGGCCTGGTCGGCCTTCTCAGCCGCCGCGGCCTGAGCGTCGTCCTTAGCTTCGGCGGCCTTCTCCTTGGCATCCTCCACTTTGTCCTCTTTGCTGTCGGCAGAGGAGTTCGACGTCGGGGTTTCCGTCTTGTACACCAAGCGGGGCTCGTCGTTGTTCTTCGGCGGTTCCGTCGATACGTTCTTGGAGGAACGAGACTTGTACGTTGCCCACCCGCCGGCAACGAGTGCAACGAACAGGACGATAAATAAAGGCTTCTTGCTGCGCTTCGTCTTCTTCCCAGCCGCTTGATCCAGTGAATCGGTCACGGAATCGGGCAGGCGATCGCTGACGGAATCAGGTAGGTTGTTCGACGCAGCGGCTGCAACATTGCTGTCGGTCTCTGCAGCTTTGCCCCGAACGTCGGACGCGGTGTCCTGGGCTTTTCCGGCGAACTCGCTCGCTTTGTCCGAAGCCTTGTCCGCGAACTCGCTGGCCTTATCAGTGGCCTTGTCCGCAAACGCTGCGGCCTTCTTCTGGAAAGCCTCAGCGCGCTTCTGAAGAGCATCAGCCTTCTTTGCGTTCTGCTTGCGGGCCTTGGAGGCCTTTTTATCCGCCTTCTTCTGAACTTTCTTAGCCTTCTTCTCTGCCTTGGCGCGGGCCTTATCTAACTTCTTTCCAGCTTTATCCGCTTTGTCGGATGCAAGGTCATAAGCGCGTTCGCTCTCTTCGCGGATGCGATCAACGACAGCCACGGCAGTGGGGTTTGCTGAAGCGCGCATCTGCTCCAGAGTGGACTTCTTCTTTGACATGGCTGAGTTCTCCTTGGATGAGCTTTCGGAGGACGCTTTCTTGTCCTTCTTCCCCTTAGCCTCGGAGGAATTATCGGAGGACGAATCGTTGGCGTTCTTATCTACCTTACCGTTATCGCCCTGACCACGCGGTTTCCCGGGGTTAGATTCCCTCGCTTTTGCGTATTCAACGAGCCGCTCAACGGGATCGAAGTCGCGAGCTTCCTTATTCTCTTTTCGCTGTTTGCGGGCGTCGGAGAGGTTGCGTGCCGCGCGCAAAAACATGGTTGTGTCCGAGGAGTTCATGGTTCTTCCTTACCGGTTTCTTGGTTAGAGGCGGATCTTTATAACGTGTCTTTTACTACTGTAGTGGGGTGAGGGGGCGGTTCGTCTAGTAACTACGTACAATGAGTGTCGTGAGTACGCAGAAGACAGCAACCGCGATTTTGCACACTAATCGTGGCGATATTTCTATCGACCTCTTCGGTAATCATGCTCCCCAGACCGTCGATAATTTTGTCGGGTTGGCTAAGGGCACGAAGGATTACTCGGAGCGCAATGCTTCGGGTGGAGAAGAGGGCCCGTTCTACGATGGCGCAATTTTCCACCGCGTCATCGACGGTTTCATGATCCAGGGTGGGGATCCGACGGGAACAGGCCGTGGTGGTCCCGGTTACCGCTTTGGTGACGAATTCCACCCCGAACTGCAGTTTGACCGCCCGTACTTGTTGGCCATGGCGAATGCTGGCCCGGGCACCAACGGTTCTCAGTTCTTCATCACCGTCGCCCCGACGCCGCACCTGAACAACCACCACACCATTTTTGGTGAGGTCACCGATGCGGATTCTCAGAAGGTCGTCGACACGATCGCGGAAACTAAGACGGATCGCTTCGATCGTCCCTTGGACGACATTGTGATTGATTCCGTGGAGATCGTCGAGAACTAGTTCGAGCCGTCGGCTTTGTGTCGTCGGCGGTGTACTATCGCGACGACTAACGACGAGTAACGCGACGGCCGTGTCAGTGCGTGTAGCGTCTCGGTACGTGTACTGCGTTGGTACGTGTAACGTGTGATGACGTGCTGACACGGACGATTCGCCAAACCCCTGTGACCTCGGGCGCGCTGATTGCCTGCATTGTTGTGTACCTGGTGACGGTTGTGCAATCCGGGTCCCTGGAAGGCAACACGCATGAGTCGTCCTTGGCGGCGTCGTGGTGGTTGTATTTACCCGCGCTGACGCCCGACAACGAAGCTCTCCTCCGCGGGCTAACTTTCAGTTTTCTTCACTCCGGTGTGACGCACCTCCTGTTCAATGGGGTCATGCTGTGGGTGTTCGGGGTCGGTATTGAACGCACCTACGGTTCGCTGGCGATGGCGATCATTTTTGCAGGCACAAGCTACGGGTCGGCTGCCATGATCCAGTGGCGCGACCCACTGTCACTGACTGTGGGGGCATCGGGAGTGATTTATGGCCTGATGGCTGTTGCCGCAGGCATGTACGTGAACAATAAACCGCAAATGAGAGCTCTTATTGTCCTCATTGTGGTGAACTTGGGGTATTCATTAATAACTCCAGGCATCTCATTGTGGGGCCATATTGGGGGATTGTTGACGGGTGCACTGATGGCCGTTGCGATCTACGGCGCTCACATCATGACGGGCGTTCGCGGGCCAGGCCACCGTGTAGGGCGGTTCGTCGCTGCTGGTCTAGGAACCGCTGGTATGGCGCACGGTGCTGGCTCGATGTCGAGTGGCACCTCATTGCTCGGAGGTGCTGGAGGTGCCATGTGGGGTGGCTCCGGTGGATTGCAACGAAGGCTCCTTGCGCGGCTGTCCGCCTCGGTGGCTGTATTTGTGGTCGGGTGTGGAGCGATGGTGGTCTACCTCGCACAGGTTCATTCCGCTTTGGGGGCGTAAGCGCGCTGGGCGTGTAACCGGGGGCATGACCGTGGGGGGATAATCGCTCGAATTGGGTGTATTTCCCGATGAAAATCGGCGTCTGGGCTACCAAAAGGCGGGGATGAGGTCTACAGTTGTTGTGTACAAGACGATGAGGAACCCGGTGAGAATCCGGGGCGGTCGCGCCACTGTGACTTCGTTAGCAGTCGGGTAGTACGCCTGGTCAACCTGGTCGTTCCAGGCAGGAACTATCCGAATATTGGATCCGCTGAGGTGAAAACCCCAGGTTGTGAGCATGCTTAACGAAGCAGCCAGATACTCGCGTTTTGTATTTACTTTCTTTGTTACGCGTCATATCAAAAGGAGTTGCTGCTGTTGGCTGAACTATATTCTTTTCTCTTGTGAAAGTAGGCGGAGGTTAACTCACGCCCATCACAATTTCTCAAACTAGGAAAATTCTTTTCTTCTAGTGTTGTTACTCCATAACGAAACGCCCAGGCAGGCGCGTGGTCTCGTATGCCAGGGCGTTTCTTCACTTTCATTGTTGAGGTCTACACTCGCGTAGGAATACGTATTGTTTATTTTCCGGAAGAGGAAGTGTTCATTATGACCGATTCATCACTTCGTGCGGCCCAGCCCGCATCCCCATCGCGTTCGTCGGCACGTGCGCTTGCAGAAGCGATTGATGTCCCGTCATCATTTGTGTGGTTGTTCTCTGCACTGGTTATTGGCTTGTTGGTGTACTACTTCATTGGTATCGATCAGGGCGCTACCAGTGTCTTCGGTAATGACATGCACATCCACGAGTGGGTGCACGATTCCCGCCACTTCTTGGGATTCCCCTGCCATTAATCTTCGCGTCGGTATCAGGTTTGACCTGGTGGACGCCCATATTTGGAGTTAAAAATGGAACGCCAATTCGTTCTACGCTGCGGGGGCTTTGGTTTACTGGCCGGACTGTTGTCCTTCATCTTTGCCAGGTTGTGGGCAGAGCCCATCATCAGCCGGGCCATTGATTACGAGGAAGGGCGTGACGAGGCGCAAGATGCCCTCGATAAAGCCGCTGGTATTGCCACCGATGGTGGCGATGAAACCGAACTGTTCAGCCGCACAATTCAATCGACCGTGGGTATCGGTACTGGCATGGTTCTCATGGGACTAGCGCTAGGTTTGCTGTACGCGGTTGTGTTCAGCTTGTACCTCCGGTACGCCAAGCCAACTAACATTCGTGGTGCGGCCATCGGTGTTGCAGCTGCAATGTTCGCCTGTCTCTACATCGTTCCCTGCTTAAAGTATCCGTCGAATCCGCCCGCTATCGGTAACCCGGACACAATTAAACAGCGCACGTGGCTCTTCCTCACGATGATTATCGTGTCTGTGATCGTCATGATTGGGGTTGTTTTCCTGCACAAGGCTTTGTCCGCGCGCATGGACTCATGGATTGCTTTCCTCATTTCGGCAGCCGTTTTTGCTGTCATCATGTACGCGTTTAGTCGGCTGCTCCCACCCCTAGGGCATTTGCAGGCTAGCGTCGACGAGTTTGGTCGGCATAATTCTGAGACACCTCGCCCGCTGACAGATCCGGACGGGAAGATCGTCTACCCAGGGTTCCCTGCAGATGATCTTTACTATTTCCGCGTCTATTCATTCATGGCCCAGTGCATCTTTTGGGGTGTGATCGGATTTGGTACCGCGTTGGTGTCCAAGAAGGCCATCCACAAAGCCGCTGTTCAGGCTGAGAAAGAAAAAGTCGCGGCCTAAATTCTGGCCCTACAACCGTTCGGCGTAGCTATGTAGTGCAATACGTAGCTACGCGTTGCCATATTGGTGGACATATCGTGTGTGCCGGTAGATATCCGTGGGATCATCGGGATAGGTGAACTGTCTGTACCGACACCGGCTGACACACAACTAATTAGTTGTCAACATAGCTTGCAGACAACCAACGAAGACCTTATTGTGAGAAGCAGCACCACCGTATGGTGGTGATGTAAGGAAATAAAAAAGTAGGCCACCGTGCGGCTACACGTTGACCTACTCGGGGCAAACCCCTCTTAGCAGAGTTTCTCGATCAGATCGAGTAAAGCTGCTAAGTGGCCAGCCAAAGGCCCATATTTCAAAGCCAGGGCGAGGATCCGGACGATCACGGCCCTGGCTTTGCTTATGCCTTTCAGCCAGCCTTTACGGCCCCTGGGGATAGCTTTCCTATCCATACCATCACCTCCTTCCGTTAAATTTGGAGGTCCCCTTCATCGCTGATAGGAGGCCCCACGTGCTTCACGCGGGACAGCCGCGCAGCAACGAAAGGGGGCTTGACATCACGTCAAGGCCGAAAGTAACCATAGCAAATTCGAACGCTCCATGGCCGGCCATGAGAAGTGGGGTTGAACAGCAATGAACACAGCGCACGTGTGTGCCCATACGCCTTCACACGCCCCACTAATCAGCTCGCTAACATGCGCTGAGCTGCGGTACGCCGAAGATCACTTTCCGTTCTTGGGGTGAAGGAATCTCACTGCACCCCTACGGGCCACGAGGCCGGCAACAAAGTTGTAGAGAGCACGCAGTGATTGAGTGACCATGCCACAATCACAATGTGCCAAGAAGGCAATGCGTTGCATTAATGGAAAAGCCGCCTCGTGGTGGGACGATCTCAGTGGGATAATCTCAGCATGAGGCGTTTTCATCGGCAGAGCCGCACCCCTATCCACGTGGTGCGGCTCATCGTTGTCTCGGCACCGCTCGCGAGCGCGCATCTGCCGCGATTCGCGTCGTCAGAAGATGCAGTTCGGTGGGCAGATTATCGGCACACGCTGCGTCGTTACGAGGAATTCAGTGATATTAACGACGCGGGTTCGTGTAAAGAAGACGCGGACGGCCCCACCCCTTCGCGCGTTTTCGTCGGCAACCCGGGCCCGTGGGACGTGGGGGAGTGGGCGGGAAAGCCTTTGCCTCTCGTGTCGCCAATGAAGATTGCGCAGTGGAGGACAAACCCGGACTATGTCGGGCATGGTGGGGAATCCCTACGCACCTATATCGACCGCGTGGCGAAGTGGGCTGACGAGCTAGAACCAGGGGAGTACGTCACGGTCAGCGACCAATCCTTGGGGCGCGCACTACTCGTCCATGCCCTGGGCGCCCAGCCCGACGCCTTTTGGCGCTGCGATATTCCCCCCGAGTGGCAGATGCGATTCCACCGTCGGCACAGCGGGGACAAAGAAATGTGGACTCTTCGCGGCCTAGCACCCGTCGATCCGGCGTCGTCGGGAATGCTGCGATAATGCTGCGATAAGGCGGTTAGGGCCCGTTAGGCAGTTGTGCTTATTTCCACCCCATAGTCATTAAGAGCCCGACGACGAAAAGCCCGAAACCGATGGCGTAGTTCCATGCATTGAGGTTCTGCATGAACGGGATTTGCGGCCCAGCAATGTAGTTGACCACCAGCCATAAAAGTCCAGCAATGATGAAGCCGAACATGATGATGCGGTACCACAGCGGGGTGGACGCATTGTTGAGCTTGACGGGGGTACGGGTGGACGTCGATGACGACGCGGGCCTCGACTCTGAGGACTCAGTTACCTTTGACTTCGGCATATCAACCTTTCTGACTCCGCGTGGCAGTGCGTGAATGATGGTTTTGTCTGCCATGCAAGGTTAAGGGCAGCGCATACATCGGCGGTATGTGGCCCTGTTACACGATGTCGTGGACTCCGACATAACAGCTTTAGCGTCACCATAATACGGTAATGCTGGTGAAACCACTGACAGGGTGTCGGTAGGGCAAGTATTGAGGCCCCGGGCTAGTGAAATGAAGGCGAGATGTGAGGCCCCGCAACTCCATGGTTGTGCAGGCCTCTACCGCGAATGATCATCAATCGGCAGATGAATTTTTCTCACCGGCCCCCACACGGCAGCTGGTTCGTGGCCACGTATCCAGTTACGGACGTCGTCGGAGGATAGTGCTAGCAGGGCAATAATGGTCGCTGTTGTGAGAAGCAAGTTGTTGTGACCAGCTGCGATCATGCGCATTCCATTGCGATCAAGGATAGAAATCACGATGGCGATGGTGAGGAACAGCATCAGAGCATCACGCGCGTGCGTAAATCCGCCGAGCGTGAGCAGAACCAGGATCAGGGTGCCCAACGTTAATAAGCCGACGTACCATTGCGTGGCGACGTAGGCGGTATGGTGGCTGAAGCCCATGTCCTGCAACGTTCCGGGGATAAATCGATGCTGATCCGCTTTGTATAGCAGTACGACACTTTGCCACGCGACGACGAGGAATAGCATCCCCATGGACAACATCAGATTCGGTGGCCGCGGTGTACGCTGCGCATTTTTGGGACGTCGGGCAGCGCGTTCCTCATCGGAAATATCGTCGTCGTAGTGCGTAGATGCCCGGCCTGTGTAGCGGGTTCCGTTGATTGTCGAGTCCACATTGTCCGAACCACGTGCCATGATCGGCTCAGCATCGTTGCTTTCCTCGTTGGTGGTTTCAGTTTCGGCTTTTTCCGGGACGTCGCTGGCGGTCTCAGTAATGTCCGACGGAGTGGTGGCTGCGGTGGTTTCCGACGGGGTGTCGCTCTCAGCGGTGGCTTCCTCGATCTCGTCGGGCAGTTCCTCGGGCGTTCCCTCCGCACTAGCGCTGTCGTTTACGGCAGAACAAGAGTGCAATCCGACCCGACTGACGTCGACAATGGGAAGATCCCCGTCAGTGTGTATTTTGTCGCCGCCGCCGTTGACATGGTGATAGCCCGTCGAGAAATCCTCAATCATGGATACCGAACTCTCGGGGACATAAGAACGAACGGTCGATACGACGTGGTCGCGTTCCCTATCGATATCGGCAGCAATGCGATGGGTTACTTGTAAGGTGAAAAAACTAACGCCGACGGCTGTGTCATAGCTGGCGGAACCGACCCAGTCCACGCGGTGGCCCCCTGGAAGAGGCCAGTCTTTAGGGCATCGCCAGAGCCGAATGTGGTGTCGTCGTGAGGGGGAACCATCCACTTCCTGCTGGTAGGCGAGGTCTTGCTCGCGATCGAAGAGGATAAGCGGACTCACCGGAGCCGCAGGATAGGACGCTCGAGTAATGGAGCTCCATACAATTTTTGCCGACGACCGAAACGTCACCGGGTCGGCCAACGTCCAGCCTGCTTCAGTCATCGAGCGGTGGAGCTGCTCGGCAGTGCCGTCGAACGCGATATTAACCGGATCACCCAGTAATCCATCCGAAGTCCGAGTGCGTCCGATGAAGTAATTGGGGACGTAAATTCGCGTCAAAATTCGGTGAAGCCGGGGGAGGGTGAGATAAGCAATTACGCCCCACGCAGGGATGATTAACAGCAAACGAAAATCTAAAACAAAGCTAAGTTTGAAGTATTCTCCCGCTAACCAAATGGCAGCTAAGCCTGCGAGCAGGAAAAATGTGTTATCGATCCGCTTCTCCCGCGGTGTGCGGGAAGACAACTTGCGCAACGACGTCAAATCACTGGCATGCGACCACATCGACGACAAAGATGGCATAGCCATACCCTAGTAAAACCACATGCGCTCCGTAATAATCAACCGCATAGGAACCGCAAACCTGCCGCATGTCCACCGCATCGGATTCGCATCGGGGATCACAAATCCCCCGCGTAGGAATCAGTTACGCAGAAGACAGAGGGTGCATATGCCGGAATGTGATCAATTGCTCCCGAACGTGATCGAAGATAGGCATGATGCCTGTTTCGGGTGTATACCGCCCCCGGAACGGGGTACCGTCCTCACATAAAGACAGCAACGCACCGTCGCAAACCTGAATATTTATGACGAGAAAGGACGCGACGCCCCCCTCCAAGTTGGGTTAATCACTGTTCAAGTCCAAGAGTGCGGTAAGTCACGACGGTGAGCTGTGGTGCAACAGCCAACAAATCGGCTTAACGTAGTGGCCATGACCACGCGAAAAATTGGAGTGACCGAACTGGCTCTGCGTGATGCTCACCAGAGTCTCATGGCAACACGCATGGCCCTCGAAGACATGGTCGATGCCTGTGAGGATATAGATAAAGCCGGGTACTGGAGCGTGGAATGCTGGGGTGGCGCAACGTTCGACGCCTGCATCCGCTTCCTGAACGAAGACCCGTGGGAGAGACTTCGCACATTCCGCAAGCTCATGCCCAACTCACGCCTTCAGATGCTGCTTCGTGGCCAGAACCTTCTGGGATACCGTCACTACGAGGACGGCGTCGTCGATAAGTTTGTTGAAAAATCGGCTGAAAACGGCATGGACGTCTTCAGAGTTTTCGACGCGCTCAACGACCCCCGCAACCTTGAGCATGCCATGCAGGCTGTAAAGAAAGTGGGCAAGCACGCGCAGGGCACCATCTGCTACACGGTGTCCCCGCTGCATGATGTGCAGGGATACATTGACCTAGCAGGGCGTTTGCTGGACATGGGCGCGGATTCGATCGCGCTCAAAGACATGGCAGCGCTGCTCAAACCGCAGCCCGCGTACGACATCATCCGTGGCATCAAGGACACCTACGGCGAAGATACGCAGATCAACGTCCACTGCCACTCCACCACCGGCGTCACGATGGTCACCCTCATGAAGGCCATTGAAGCCGGTGCGGATGTCGTCGACACCGCCATTTCCTCCATGTCCCTCGGCCCAGGGCATAACCCCACCGAGTCTCTCGTCGAAATGCTCGAAGGAACCGACTACGAGACCGGGCTCGACATGGATCGGCTCATTAACATCCGCGACCACTTCAAGACAGTGCGCCCGAAGTACGCGGAATTCGAGTCGAAAACACTGGTCAACACCAATATTTTTCAATCGCAGATTCCGGGCGGAATGCTCTCCAACATGGAATCGCAGCTCAAAGCCCAGGGCGCGGGCGACCGTATCGACGAGGTGATGAAAGAAGTCCCCGTTGTTCGGAAGGCTGCCGGATACCCGCCGTTGGTGACGCCATCGTCACAGATCGTCGGCACTCAGGCCGTGTTCAACGTGCTGATGGGCCGCTACAAAGTACTCACGGCTGAATTCGCCGACCTCCTCCTCGGATACTACGGCGAAGCCCCAGGTGAGAGGGGTAAAGACCTCATCGAACAAGCCAAGAAGCAGACCGGCAAAGAGCCCATCACCGAGCGCCCCGCTGACCTCCTTGAGCCCGAATGGGACAACCTCGTTGAGGAAGCTGACAAACTCGACGGCACCGACGGGTCCGACGAAGACGTCCTCACAAACGCCCTGTTCCCGCAGGTCGCGCCGGGATTCTTCAAGGCTCGCCCCGATGGCCCCAAGAACGTTGGCAAGACTAAGGAGCAGCTCGAGCGCGAAGAGGCGAAGGCCTCTGGCGACGCCACTGCCATCCGCGAACCGATTACGTACAAAGTCACCACAGGCGGCCGTAGCCACACTGTCTCCGTGGAACCCGCATAAACCAGTTGATCACCGCGAAAGACAGCAGAAACGGAGCAAATAAATGAGTGAGCAACCTCACGATCCCAGCATGCCTGAGCGCCTCGAACAGCTGGAAGAAGAAAAGAACCGCATTCGCCTCGGCGGTGGACAGGCACGCCTGGACAAGCAACACGACCGCGGCAAGATGACCGCCCGCGAGCGCATCACCAAGCTTGTCGACGAAGACACGTTCCAGGAAACCGGAATGTTCGCCAAGCACCGGACCACGCACTTCGGTATGGACAAAGCCGACGCCCCCGCCGACGGCGTCGTCACCGGATCTGGCGCGGTCTACGGACGGCCAGTGCACATCGCATCCCAGGACTTTAGCGTCATGGGTGGGTCCGCTGGCGAAATGCAATCCAACAAAGTGGTCGCCATGATGAAGGCCTCCGCGACTACCGGCACGCCGTTCGTCTTCATCAACGACTCCGGCGGAGCGCGAGTGCAGGAAGGCATTGATTCTCTCTCCGGATACGGCCGCGTGTTTTATAACAACGTGCTGCTCTCCGGGCTTGTACCGCAGGTCTCCATCATCGCCGGCCCGTGTGCTGGTGGTGCTGCCTACTCGCCGGCACTAACGGACTTCATCATCCAGACCCGCAAGGCCAACATGTTCATCACCGGCCCCAAGGTCATCGAGTCCGTGACGGGCGAAAAAGTCACTGCTGAAGAACTCGGTGGTGCCGATGCCCATATGAGCACATCAGGCAACATTCACTTCGTCGCCGACGATGACGAGCAAGCCATCCTGATCGCGCAGAAGCTCCTGAGCTTCCTGCCGCAAAACAACACTGAAGAGCCACCCATCGTTGATCCGGACGAGGTTGTCGAGCCCGACGAATCTCTTCGCGATATCGTCCCCGTCGACGGCCGTAAGGGATACGACGTTCGCGATATCATCCGCAAGATCGTCGACTACGGCGATTTTCTCGAGGTCCAGGCCGGATACGCCCAAAACCTTGTTGTCGGATTTGCCCGCGTTGTCGGCCGGACAGTCGGTATCGTCGCTAATCAGTCGCAAGTGATGTCTGGTGTTCTGGATATCAACTCGTCGGACAAAGGAGCGAGCTTCGTTCGCTTCTGCGACTCCTTCAACATTCCGCTGCTCACCCTCGTGGACGTCCCCGGCTTCATGCCAGGTGTTGCACAAGAGCATGGCGGAATCATTCGCCACGGTGCGAAGATGCTGTTCGCTTACTCGGCGGCCACCGTGCCGAAGCTGACTGTGGTCCTCCGCAAATCTTATGGCGGATCGTACCTGGCTATGTGCTCCAAGGACCTGGGCGCGGACCGCGTCTGGGCATGGCCCACCGCGGAAATTGCGGTCATGGGTGCCGACGGGGCAGTGAACGTCGTCTTCCGCAAGGAAATCAAGAAAGCCCAGGAAGAGGGTGGCGACGAAGCCGCAGCAGCTAAGAAGGCCGAACTAGTCCAGCTCTACAAAGACACCTTCTCGACGCCGTACATGGCGGCGTCCCGAGGCCTCGTCGATGACATCATCGATCCCGCGGACACCCGTCGTGAAGTTGCCCTGGCCTTGGAGCTGTTGACCAACAAGCGTGAGAACCGGCCGTCCAAGAAGCACGGCCTGGCCCCCAACTGATCGGAGAAGCATGAATACAGACAATGCATCCTCTGCTGAACTCAGTCAGTTGTTGGCTCGCCTGTCCAACCAGCTGGAGAAGCTCTCCCGCAACGTCACCAAGCTGGAAAACGAAGTTGCGGCACTGAAGCAACGCTCTGACGAGGAAATTCCTGAAGATGTCTTGATTGCGATCAGTGCGGCCGTATCCGCCTACATGGGTAACCGCGGAACCGTGCGCGCAGTTCACTTCTTGCGCCATCGCAGCTGGTCGCAGCAAGGTCGGCAGGCAGTTCAGCACAAGGCGAAATGGCAATAAGCCACGAATAGAAGGAACCCGAAAAGAATGAAACTGACAGTTACCGTCAACGGCGTCCCCTATTCCGTGGACGTAGAAGTTGAACATGAAGAACGCCCCACACTCGGCACCATCATCACTGGTGGCAATAGCAACGGGCCAACCCCCACCGCGCCGACGACGTCATCTGTCCAGGGTGTTAGCGCCAATTCCGTCACGGCGCCCCTGGCCGGCTCCGTCAGCAAAGTGCTTGTTGAGGAAGGCCAAGCCATTACGGCCGGCGAAGTGATCGTCGTCCTCGAAGCCATGAAGATGGAAACCGAAATTACAGCCCCTAACGACGGCACCGTTACCGCACTTCACGTGCAACCCGGCGACGCCGTCCAGGGTGGACAATCTCTGCTGGAGATCGGGGAATAAAACCTACATCTCGGCAGACGCTGCTGTCCCGGTCGCCTCCGGTTGCCGGAACGGTGCGCCACCTGCTTAGGTACCGAAATGGTCACAAGTTCGTAGGAAATGTCTGGCAACCACCAGTGGTGCGAAATCCGTAGTAAAGTGTCATGGTGTTAGGCGATGTGCACACGAGCGTGCCATCACCGCCGCCCGCCTGCGGGAGTTATCCACGCAGACAACTGGCGACGGTGGCCACGTCGCGATATCACAACCCCGTTCTTATGAGCGTGGGTACCCGACATGGATGCCGCTCGTTGCGTCGCAAAGCTAGAACAGAAGGAGAAGCCTATGGGTATTTCTGACGACATTAAGAACAAGGCAGACGAAGCTGGCGGAAAGGCCAAAGAAGCTGCCGGTGACGTTACTGACAACAAAGACCTCAAGGCTGAAGGCAAAGGCGATCAGGCCGAGTCCAAGATCAAGCAGGGCATCGAGGACCTGAAAGACAAGGCCTCCGAGTTCCTCAACAAAGACAAGTAAGTCGGGGACTTACCCTTTGAGGTCCTAACCGATTTCAGAGCCGGGTTATGAGCGCAGACGCGCTGGTAACCCGGTTTTTTAATACCCGCTATCGTTGTCCCCATGAACCACCGGAGCACATCCACGCCTGCCGAATACAGCGACGGCCCCACTGGACGTCGCGAAGACCCGGCCGACCGGGACTATCGGACACAACGTTTCCCCACACCATTCGGCGATATCGACGTCACCATCAATGACCACGCCATCGTGGCAGCGCACTACATCATGCATCCGGGAACCACAGATCCCGATGTCACTGGTCCCGACGTCACTGATTCCGCTGCCACGTCGGACATGAGTGAAGCCCAACGTCGCCTTTTTACACAGATCGGTGAGGAGCTCGACGAGTACTTCAGCGGAACAGGGAAGGCTTTTACCCTCCCGCTCGACGTCGAGGATGATTCCACCGAGTTCACGAAGTCCGTGCGCGAAGAGATGGCCCAGATTTCGCCCGGTGACGTGCTCACATACGGTGAGTTGGCAGAAGCCGCTGGCCGGCCGCGAGCAGCGCGCGCAGTCGGATCAGTATGCAGAACAAACCCCATTCAGCTCTTCATTCCCTGCCACCGGGTCGTCGCAACTGGGGGTTCTCTCGGCGGGTACATGGGAGGGGCTCGCGGGCTCGTCCTCAAACAACAGCTACTCGACAGGGAAGGCGTCCCCTTTACTGTCAATGGGAAGGTCGACTTCCAGGAACTCGGTCGTCGGCAATAAACGCAGTTTCACTGACCAATCATAGGTACGCGCCAACGACTGGTAGTCTCACAAGGAAATCACAGGGTATTAGGGGACAATTCTATGGCTACAGGTTCAGGGCGGGTGCAAGATAAGACTGTGTTCGCCACGTTTATCAAAAGATTCCCGCCGTTTTTTGGTACCTTGCTCGCTGTGTATTCCTTCATCGCGCTTCTGTTCAGCGCGGTCAGGCCGGTCCGGCATCAGCTGCAGAGCATCCGGGAATTCTTCGACTACGTGATCCTCCCCATGCCAGAGGTGTCAATATCATGGGCCCTTGCCCTGGGCCTGCTGGCAGGAGCGATTCTCGCCCGCAAACGCCTGGCCTGGTGGGTCAGCGTAATTCTCCTCGTGATCCTGAACATCGAGAACATCCTGCTCTTCGTGCTGGGGGTCAACGGCTACGACACCGGCAGCACGGTCACGACGGTTGAGCTCAACGTGGGATTCATCGTCCAGGCAGTCATGTTGATCGGCCTTCTGGCTACTCGCTCCGCCTTCCCGGCGCGGACACGGCACGCGGCCATCAGAAAAGCCCTCGCGGTCTATGTCATCGGGGAAGGCCTGGTCACCGCCAGTGGTTGGTTACTCGTCGAACTTTTCCCGCACACTCTGTCCCGCGGTAATCGTTTGCAATGGGTTCTCAACAAGTCCTTTGCCTTCTCGTTGGTCGATCAAAAGTTCTTCGGGGGCCACCCGGAATGGATCGTGTCATTTGTCATCACCCTGGCCAGCGCGATCGTGTTCCTCCTGTCCGTGTGGACCCTTTTCCGCAGCCAGCGCGACAATAATGCACTTACTCCCGACGACGAGACAGCCATTCGCGCCATGATCGCCCGGTGGGGAGAGGACGATTCCCTGGCATACTTCGCGACGCGCCGCGACAAATCGGTCATTTATTCTCCCGACGGGCGGGCAGCGGTCACGTACCGCGTCGAACTGGGTGTATGTATTGCGTCGGGAGATCCCATCGGCAACCCCGCTGCCTGGGATCAAGCCGTGGACGCGTGGCTGCACCAGGCGGTGATGTACGGGTGGACCCCGGCGGTGATGGGGGCATCCGATCGGGGCGCACACTGTTATTCATCCCACGGACTACAAACCCTCCGATTGGGCGACGAAGCCATCATCTACACCGATAGCTTTTCACTGAGTCAACCCGAATTTAAGGCAGTGCGTCAGGCCGTCGCCCGGGCTCGGCGAGCAGGCGTGACCGTGCGGATCCGTCGCCACGGTGAACTTACCGATGAAGAGATGGCCAGCGTCCAGCGCGATGCCGACGCATGGCGCGACACCAACAACGAGCGCGGCTTCTCTATGGCACTCTCGCGCCTGGGGGATCCGGCCGATTCCAATAACCTCCTGGTCGAAGCCATCCAAGACGCCCACCATTCACCAACCGGCGTGGCCCGACGCGTCGGCGAACTCTCCTTCTCCCCGTGGGGGCGCACCGGAGTGTCGCTGGACCTCATGCGTCGGTCACCCGACTCACCCAATGGCACCGTGGAAATCATGGTGTCGGAGCTCTGCAACGCCGGATTAAACGTCGGAGTCACACGAATCTCGCTGAACTTCGCCATGTTCCGCCAGGTCTTTGCGACGGCCCACGAACTCGGCACCGGCCCCGTCATGCGCCTGTGGAGGAGCCTCCTGGTCTTCCTGTCGCGATGGTGGCAGATGGAAGCGCTCTACCGATCCAACGAAAAATACAACCCCACCTGGGCACCCCGGTACATCTGCTTCAAAGATAACCGCGCCATCGCCCGCGTCGGACTGGTGTCCGGCATCGTTGAAGGGTTCGTGCCCGCGCCCCTGTCGCGTCGTAAACCCCCACTGACCCCCGTCGGATCCGTGAAACGAGAAGGCGCCGCCGAAGCACTCGAGCTCGCACCCCGCCTCATGGAGGAGGCCCGCGCCGGGCGCGCAGTGCACCACCGTCGCTCGGAACAAGTCAAAGTGCGCCTGGAAAAAGCACAGCGTTTGCGCGATGAAGGGGTGAGCCCGTGGCCCACTGCCATCCGGCCGACGCATACTTGTGCGCAGATTGCCGGCATGGATGATGGTGTTGCCGCCTCCATTTCCGGCCGTATTATCGCCCGGCGCGACTTCGGTGGCGTCATGTTTCTCCAGCTCCATGACTGGTCGGGCGACACACAGGTAATCGTCGAACAAGCTCGGTGCAGCGATTATGAGGCCTGGCGCAAGGATCTTGACCTTGCCGACATTATCCGCGTTGAGGGCGAAAAGGGTGTCTCGCGGAAGGACGAGCCGTCGCTTCTGGCCGACCGTATCCGGTTTGAAGCGAAATCCCTGCACCCGTTGCCCAACAAAACTGATGGGCTCACCGACCCTGAAGCGCGGGTGCGGTCCCGGCACATCGACCTGACCGTGAATGCTGAGTCGCGCCGGGCGTTGACGGCGAGGTCCGCGGTGCTGCACTCGATGCGGTGCGACCTGCACAGTTCGGGGTATTTGGAGGCGGAAACTCCCATTTTGCAACCTATTCATGGTGGCGCGAATGCACGGCCGTTTATTACGCACATCAACGCGTACAACATGAACTTGTATCTGCGTATCGCCCCCGAGCTTTTCTTGAAGCGGCTCATGTGTGGCGGAGTCAATCGTGTCTTTGAGCTGGGCCGCGAGTTCCGCAACGAAGGCGTCGATGCCACGCACAACCCGGAGTTCACATCATTGGAAGCGTACGACGCCCACGGTGACTACGAAACGATGATGACCCTGACCCATGAGCTCATTGTGAACGCGGCGACTGCGGTGCATGGGAAGCCCGTCGTGACGGCACCCGACGGCAGCATGGTCGACATTTCCGGCGAGTGGCCCGTGAAATCCGTGCTCGATGCTATTACCGAGGGCGCGCGGGCGGACGGAATCTGGGACGGCCCGGTTATTTCGGTGGATACGCCACGCGAAGAATTAGATGCCCTGATGGAACGGGCAGGCATGCCACTGCGCCCAGATGCGGACGACGGCACCATTATCGAAGAGCTCTACGACGAATTCGTGGAGTCGCGGACGAAGTTCCCCACGTTTTATAAGGACTTCCCGGTGTCCGTCTCCCCGTTGACGCGTCGGCACCGCAGTAAGCCGGGGTTGACGGAACGCTGGGACCTCGTGGCGTGGGGCGTCGAACTGGGTACCGCGTACTCGGAGCTGACCGATCCTATTGATCAGCGTCAGCGGTTAGAGGAGCAATCGCTTCTTGCCGCCGGCGGGGATCCCGAAGCTATGGAGTTGGATGAGGAATTCCTTCGTGCTTTGGAATTTGGCATGCCCCCGACCGGTGGCCTGGGAATTGGCGTGGATCGTATCGTCATGTTGATTACGGGGTCGACGATCCGCCAGTCGCTGGCCTTCCCGCTTGTTAAGCCCGATAACAGCTGACATAACCACTACATCCATGAAACCTTTAGGAAACATTGCTGAAACATTCATGATGTAGAGGTAGTAGGGCAGAACGTGGAGTTCACCACCCATGTGAGTCTCCTGCGATAAAGTACCAATTTACCCCTGAAATAAACCAGAATGCCCACGTCGTTTTAGCGGTGGGCCCGATCTCGTCACGGTTGACCCCGTGCGAGATCCATTGATCCTATTCACTGTGCACAACCCCGCACGTGGTAGATCTCACCGACAGACCACGGCTAACCAGGCTCGTTACAGCCATGTGAACGAAAAGGCGACCAGATGACGACTGTTCCCTCACGCCAGGGTCTTTACGACCCATCCTTTGAGCATGACGCTTGTGGCGTCGCGTTTGTTGCGAATATGCACGGTGACAAAAGCCGCCACATTGTTGACAAAGGAATTCAAGCACTTGTTAACCTCGAGCATCGTGGTGCTGCAGGTGCGGAGAAAAACACCGGCGACGGTGCCGGGATTTTGATTCAGATTCCAGACGCTTTTTACCGCCGTGAAATGGCCAAGCAGGATATTGAACTCCCACCCGCTGGCCAATACGCGACCGGCATCGCCATGCTGCCCGCTGCCCGCATGGCGGCGCTCGACGCAGTGCGCTACGTCGAAGACATCATTAAAGAAGAAGGTCTGACGCTCATCGGTTGGCGTGATTGCCCCGTCGACGATTCCTCAATCGGCGCCATGGCCAGGGATGCGATGCCGCTCTTCCACCAGGTCTTTATTTCGGGAACCAAGGATGACGGCGCTCCCCTCGAGGGCATTGACCTGGACCGCGCCGTGTGGTTTGTGCGCAAGCGCGCCGAACGCGAACTGGGTAGCAAGGGTGCTGGTGCCGGGTCGGGCGAGGACACTGTGTATTTCCCCTCGTTGTCCGCCCGGACCGTTGTGTACAAAGGTATGCTGACCACCCCGCAGTTGCGGGAATTCTACCTTGACTTGCAGGATCCCCAGGTGGAATCAGCCATTGCTGTGGTTCACTCCCGTTTTTCGACAAACACGTTCCCATCCTGGCCATTGGCCCACCCCTACCGCATGGTTGCCCATAATGGCGAAATCAATACGGTGCGCGGTAACGAGAACTGGATGCGAGCCCGTGAAGCGGTAGTTGATTCTGAAGTGCTGGGCCCGATAGACCGGGTACTCCCGATCTGTGATCCCGGCGGTTCGGACACGGCCCGGTTCGACGAAGCCTTGGAGCTTCTGCACCTCGGTGGGCGTTCGCTGCCCCACGCGGTGCTCATGATGATCCCGGAGGCCTGGGAACACAATGCCGATTTATCCGACGACGTCCGCGCCTTTTATGAGTACAACTCGTGCCTGATGGAACCGTGGGACGGCCCCGCCGACGTCGTCTTCACTGACGGCACTGTCATCGGCGCTGTTCTGGATCGCAATGGTCTGCGACCTGGCCGTATTTGGATTACCGACGACGGCCTGGTCGTGGGCGCGTCTGAGGCAGGTGTTTTGCCCATCGACCCAGAGCACGTGGCGGAACGCACCCGCGTGAAGCCGGGCGAGATGTTCTTGGTGGACACCTCTCAGGGTCGCGTCGTCCCAGATGAGGAGATCAAAACTGATCTTGCCTCCCAGGCGCCCTATGGCGAGTGGGTATCGCACAACCTTGTGCGCAAGGAGGATCTTCCGGACGCGGATTACCACTGGATGCCTCACCACCGGGCCGTGTTGCGCCAGCGTGTGTTCGGTTTCACCCAGGAAATCGTGGACATCATCGTCAAGCCCATGGCGCTTAATGGTGCAGAGGCCATTGGTTCGATGGGTACCGATACGCCGATCGCGGCGCTGTCCGATCACCCGTCGTACCTATTCGACTTTTTCAAGCAGCGGTTTGCGCAGGTCACGAACCCGCCACTGGACTCCATTCGTGAGAAACTCATGACTTCGCTGTTCACTCACTTGGGTGCCCAGCGGGACATCATGCACCCGGATGCTGATGCCGCGAAGCTCATCCACCTCGACGACCCCATTTTGCGTAACCGTGATTTAGCGCGGCTAATTCACGCCAATGATGGTGGAGAGTTCCCGCAGTTCGACGTCGCGATTATTTCCGGGTTGTATGCCGTGGCTCATGGTGGCCGTGGCATACAGGAGGCTTTGCGACGCATCCGTCGTGAGGTGTCGGATGCCATTGCCGACGGGAAAACGCTGATAGTGCTGAGCGACCGCGAGTCGGATGAGCGCTTTGCGCCTATTCCGTCGCTGTTGTTGACCTCCGCTGTCCACCAGCACTTAGTGCGTGAGCGGACACGTACCCGCGCCTCCTTGATTGTGGAGGCCGGCGATGTGCGCGAGGTCCACGATATCGCCATGCTGATCACCTTTGGCGCCGACGCCATCAACCCCTACATGGGCTTTGAAACAATCGATGAGCTGCGTAAACAGGGCTCCTTGGGCGATATGGACCTCGAGACCGCGTTTAATAACTACACGAAAGCGGCGGTCAAGGGCCTGCTGAAGGTGATGTCGAAGATGGGCATTGCTGCGGTGGCGTCGTATCGCGGAGCGCAGCTAGCCGACGTCGTGGGCTTGAATCAAGAGTTCTTGGATGAGTACTTCACGGGTAGTTTTGCCCCGATCGGCGGCGTTGGTTTGGAGGCTATTGCCGAGGCTGTTGGGGACCGCCACCGCGAGGCGTTCTTGCCCCGCCCTGAGGAGCAGGCACACCGCGAGCTGGAACTGGGCGGCGAGTACAAGTGGCGTCGTGAGGGTGAATACCACCTATTCAACCCGGAGACGATTTTCACCCTCCAGCACGCGACGCGCACGGGCCGCTATGAGGTCTTTAAGCGGTATACCGAGAAGGTTAATAATCAGTCCAAACGGTTGGCCACGATCCGCGGGTTGTTTAAGTTCAACCCCAACCGTCCGCCGGTGGATATTGACGAAGTTGAGCCCGTGAGCGCGATTGTGAAGCGCTTTTCGACGGGTGCGATGTCGTATGGCTCGATTTCCGCGGAGGCCCACCAGACCTTAGCCATCGCTATGAACCGCCTGGGCGGCATGTCTAACTCCGGCGAAGGTGGCGAGGATTCCGACCGCTTCACGAAGGACCCGAATGGCGATTGGCGCCGCTCCGCCATCAAGCAGGTGGCGTCGGGCCGGTTCGGTGTGACCAGCCACTATCTGAACAACTGCACGGACATCCAGATCAAGATGGCCCAAGGCGCGAAGCCTGGCGAGGGCGGTCAGCTGCCCCCGCACAAGGTGTACCCGTGGATTGCGGAAGTGCGCATTACCACTCCCGGCGTCGGGTTGATTTCGCCACCGCCGCACCACGATATTTACTCGATCGAGGACCTCGCTCAGCTCATTCACGACCTGAAGTGCGCTAATCCGGATGCGCGGATCCACGTGAAGTTGGTGTCGGAGCAGGGCGTTGGCACGGTTGCCGCGGGTGTGTCCAAGGCGCACGCGGATGTAGTGCTGATTTCCGGCCACGACGGTGGCACCGGTGCTTCCCCTCTCGGGTCCTTGAAACACGCGGGTGCTCCGTGGGAGCTGGGCTTGGCGGAGACGCAGCAGACGTTGCTGATGAATGGTCTCCGTGACCGGATCACGGTGCAGTGTGATGGCCAGCTGAAAACCGGCCGTGACGTCGTCATTGCTGCCCTGCTGGGCGCGGAAGAGTTTGGTTTTGCGACGGCTCCTCTGGTGGTTGAGGGCTGCATCATGATGCGTGTGTGCCACTTGGACACCTGCCCCGTGGGTGTGGCGACGCAGAACCCGGACCTGCGGGCGAAGTTCAGCGGCCGCGCCGAGTACGTGGTGAACTTCTTCCAGTTCATTGCGGAGGAAATTCGCGAGTACATGGCGGAACTCGGTTTCCGCACGATCGACGAGATGGTCGGCCACTCCGAGATCCTGGGCGTCAACCGTGAAGTGGCAGATAAGCACCCGGATGCGGCGAAGCTCGACCTCTCGTCGATTTTCGAGCAGCCCGATAGCCCGTTCATGTACCAGGACAAGCACTGCACGAAGACGCAGGACCACTCGCTGGACAAGGCGTTGGATAACCAAATCATTCGCGATGCGCGCGAGGTCATCGACGCGAAGGGCGAGTGCGAGCCTCTTGAGCTGTCGTACCGGATTTCCAATGTGGACCGTTCCGTGGGCGCCATGGTCGGCTCGGAAATTTCCCGCGTCGGTGGCGCCGACGGCCTGCGTGAAGGCGCATTGACCGTGGAATTTGAAGGATCGGCCGGTAACTCCTTCGGGGCGTTCTTGCCCCACGGTGTCACTCTGGCCTTGACCGGCGACGCCAACGACTACGTCGGTAAAGGATTGTCGGGTGGACGCATTGTCGTGCGCCCCGATCCGCACTATGTCTCGGCCGTGGAAAAAGCCGGCCGTGACGTGTCGGGCGACATCATCGCTGGCAATGTCATCGGTTATGGTGCGACCTCGGGCGAGCTGTTCGTCCGTGGCACGGTGGGCGAGCGGTTCTGTGTTCGTAATTCGGGCGCGACCGCCGTCGTTGAGGGGATCGGTAACCATGGGTGCGAGTACATGACGGGTGGCCGTGTGGTTGTCCTCGGTCATGTGGGCCGCAACTTTGGCGCCGGTATGTCGGGTGGCATTGCTTTCCTTCCCGACGATGGTATCCCCGCTGGTCAAGGCGGTATCCGTGACCGTATCGATACGGCGTTGTCTGATATTGAGGAACCCACCGCGGAGGATGTGGCCTGGCTGGATCAGACTGTTGCAAGTTATCGGGAGTGGACTGGTTCGACGACCCCAGTCGGAACATTTCTGAAGGTGATGCCGCGGGATTACCGCCGCGTGCTCACGATTATGGAGAGTTGTCAGGCTCAAGGACGAGATGAGGCAGCAACTGCCGAAGCGATTATGGAGGCTGTGCACTGATGGCTGACCCACATGGATTTCAAAAGTATTCCCGTCATGACAAAGCCCACCGGCCGGTTCCGCTTCGGCTGTTGGACTGGCATGAGGTGTACGAAAAACAAGACCTAACGGATCTGCGCCAGCAGGCGACGCGGTGCATGGATTGCGGGATCCCGTTCTGCCACGACGGTTGCCCACTGGGGAACATCATCCCGGAGTGGAACGACTTGGTTCGTTTGGGCCGGTGGCGTGAGGCCTTTGACCGCCTTCACGCGACCAACAACTTCCCGGAGTTCACGGGCCGTTTGTGCCCCGCGCCGTGTGAAGGGGCGTGTGTTCTGGGCATCAACGATGATCCCGTCACGATCAAGAACGTCGAGCTGGAAATCGTCGAATATGGCTTTGAGCATGACTTTGTGAAGCCCATTCGCCCGTCATTTTCGACGGGCCAGTCGGTCGCCGTGGTGGGCTCCGGCCCTGCCGGGTTGGCGGCCGCCCAGCAGCTCACCCGCGCCGGCCACGACGTCACCGTGTTCGAGCGCCACGACCGCCTGGGTGGTCTGATGCGCTACGGGGTGCCCGAGTACAAGATGGAGAAGAAGTGGGTCAACCGCCGCCTGGAACAGATGGTGGCGGAGGGAACCCAGTTCCGCACTAACATTTCCCCGTCCGTGAGTGACCTCCAAGGCTTCGACGCCGTGGTGTTGGCGATCGGTTCGACCATTGGCCGCGACCTGCCCATTGAGGGCCGCGACTTAGAGGGCGTCTACCAGGCGATGGAGTACCTCCCGGAGGCCAACAAGGTCCAGGAAGGGGACAGAGAAGTATCGACGATCGACGCGCGCGGAAAGAACGTCGTCATCGTCGGTGGTGGCGACACGGGCACGGACTGCTTCGGGACGGCGCTGCGTCAGGGCGCGAAGAGCGTCGTGCAGTTCGATATCGGCCCGAAGCCGCCGCGGACACGGGCGGCGTCGACGCCGTGGCCAACCTTCCCCCGCAAGCTTCGCGTCGCAACGGCCCACGAAGAGGGCGAGTATGAGGTCTCCGGCGAGGAAGAAAAGGAGCTCGTGGAAAAGCTCGGCCTGGACGCCCGCGTGAAAGGGCACCCGCTGGGCAACCGCCAGTGGAAAACGAACACGGTGGAGTTTATCGGCACCGACGGAAAGATCACGGGGCTGAAGGGCACCCTGGTGGACCGCACCCCGGAGGGCACGATCCCCATTGAGGGTTCCGATTTCGAGATCGACGCGGATCTGGTGCTGCTCGCGATGGGCTTCGCTTCTGTGGATCGCGCCGGGATTGTCGACGAGTTGGGCCTGGAGATCGACGGCCGCGGCCGGATTGTTCGCGACGAGAACTTCCGCGCGGAGGTGCCACTCACGGCTGGGTTCCGGGCGCCGGTGTTTGTTGCTGGCGACGCAGGCCGAGGGCAGTCCCTCATCGTGTGGGGGATTTCGGAAGGCCGCTCGGCAGCTGCCGCGGTGGATCGCCAGCTCATGGGCGAGTCCAGTTTGCCGGCCGCTATCATGCCGACGGACGTGCCGATGCGGGCGTAGCTGCTGATGTGGGTGTAGCCGGGCCGCGGCAGCTGGGACCCGGCGGTGGCTAGTCGGCAGTGGATAATCGGTAGTGGTTAGTCGGCGATGCGGAAGACGTCGGCGTCGTCCATCCGTGGTCCGCGCGGGTGGTGCGAGTCGGTGTCTGCCGGGACTCCGGCGATGATGACCATGATGGCTTGTTCGCCGTCGCGAAGAAATTCTTGTGTGACGGCATCGGCGTCGAAACCGCCCATCGGGCCGACGCCTAGTCCGACAGCGCGGAGGCCCAAGATGAAGTAAGCCGCCTGCAAGTTTGCGGACTGAAGAGCGACGGCGGTGCGTGCTTCTTTGTTGTTTTCATACATGTCGCGGGGGCCGTTGCCACCGGCGGGGAACTGCTGTGGCAGATTGTTATGGAAGTTCGTGTCTGCAGCCATGATGAACGCGAGGGGCGCCTTTTCGGTCTTGGCTTGGTTGCTGCCCATCATGTGGCGGACGAGGCGGGAGCGCTTGTCCTTGGGGACCTCGATGATACGCAGTGGTTGGCTGTTCATGGAAGTCGGGCCCCATTTGACGAGGTCGCGTACGGATTTGATGACCTCGGGGTCGATGCTGGTGTCCTCAAATGCGCTGGTGGTGTGGGCGTCGCGGAAGAGGACGTTGAGGGCTTCGTCGTTAATAATGAATGGTGCTGTAATTGACATGTCATTTACGACTACGCGGGTGGGGAGGGCGTGTCAACTGGAATATGCTCTGGAAGACGATCACGGGCTTGTGATCGCCTTCACTATGTCAGGTATCTTGACATCAACAAGACCGGTTCCGCTGACCAAAAGGTAGCCCAGGGTCGGTCCTCACTTTTCTTTCGCTTCCCGACTTTGGAAGTTATACGAGGAACAAGGGGCGAAAAGGCGGCTTAAGTTGCAAAAGGCGGGGGTACATTTTGGGCATTTCATGCGCCCAGGATATCTGAGTTAATCCATGATATTAGTTTACGTAGTAGTTATCGTGTTTCTATTGTTCGGGATATGTAGAAGGCGTCCACTGTACTAAAAGAGCTGAGAGATCTGCACCCGATGGCGGTGTCAATCCTCATTGTGACTGCGGTGTCCTCGTGGATGCTCACGCTGTCATTAGGTTTGACGATTGTTGGTGCTCAAGCTTCAGGGACTGACGCTGGGGAACAGTTCGCTGCAATAGGTGGTTTGCAGATTGCCTTAACGTGTATGTCGGTCATCTTGTGTGCGCCCAGCGTGGTAAGACTAGCTATTCGTCAAGATTCCCGGCGAGTGGCGTTGTGGCAGGTTATCGGAGCGTCACCGCGTCAGGCCCGGTGGCGTTATGTGCTGTTGGCTTCTCTATCATCACTAGTCGGATCACTGCTAGGCGCACTTCTCGGTTATATTTCGTGGCCTGCCTTCACTGATCTGGTGAAGCGGACCGGTTTCTTACTGACACCGGGGCTAGAGTCGAATTCGATCAGCATCGGTGCCCTCGTCTCTGGCCCCTTAAGCTCTTTCGGAGTTGTCTTTTTGGCAACACTCTTTGGATCGGCAGCCATGTCTAAGATCGATCCCGTCCAAGCTGTTGCAGAAACTCCCGAGCAACGAGGCAAAACTGGGTACCTACGTTTATTCCTTTCGATAGCGATCGTAGCTGGTATAGCTACCGGCTATATAGCAATCGCTAACACCTCACCGGTCACCAAGCCAGATACTTTAAGTGGCCTGATCTCCGCATATTGGGGAGCGGCCCTCGGCTTACTGTTGGCATATGGCATCTCTGATAAAGCATTGGTTCGTCCTGTTGTGAGACTTGTCGGCGCTTTGTTTTCTTTTACGAAGTCCGATTCATGGTTTATCGCTAAGACATCCGCGTGCCGACGATCGATTGTCTCAACGTCGGTGATTACTCCGTTGGTTGTTGCTGCTGCTTCTGTTGGGTCTGTATTTGGCATGGTCGCTCAAACCAAGAATGTTTCTGTCGCCCTCGGTCAAAGCGAGGAGGATTTACAAGTTAGTCCCCCCGGCCAAATTATTTTAGTTTTCGGCCTGCCAGTGATTATTGCTGCGTTGTCCGCGATTGTCTCTGTATATTTGACGAGCCGACTGAGAAATCATGACATTACACTTCTTGAGGTCCTCGGAGCCCAGCCCTCAACAATCCGTGTTGCAGCAGTCTGTGAATCGCTCATTTATTATTTATCTTCGACTGTCATAGCATTCCTCATCCTAGCGGTTAACGCGTTTGTTATGGGCAAGGTACTCGCTGCGGGTCCTGTTCCACATGCGTCGCCAGTCTGGTTCGGGAGCGAGACGTTTCTTTTACTCACCGCAAGTTTCATACTCTTGTCGATTTCAATAATTGTACCGACCATGCGAAGCTCTTCAGAACTAAACGTCACGACATTAACGAGGTAGATCCCATAATGAGCAGTCTTGTAGAGGTTTCAAACCTCAAGAAATCATTCCAGATAACCAGACGGGATTATGATGAAATTCTCAAGGGGATTAATTTCTCCGCGGGGGAGGCTGAATTTGTATCGATAGTTGGGCCGTCGGGTTCAGGAAAATCCACGTTTTTGTACTGCATGTCTGGACTAGAAACGTTCGACTCCGGAAAATCAATACTCTGTGGTAATGACCTTGGCTCTATGTCGAGGAACGATCGAAGTCGTGCACGCCGACGCAATGCTAGCTTCATATTCCAGGATTACAACCTCATCGACTCCATGACCGCGCTGGAAAATGTGGAGTTAAGTCTAAAGTTCTCGAAGAAACGAGTCTCCAAGAGAGACATCCGAAGAGAATTTGAGCGTTTCGGGATCGGCGACAAGCTAAAGTTTTATCCAGCACAGCTTTCAGGTGGTCAGCGGCAGCGCGTGGCGATCGTTCGAGCTCTTCTTATCAGACCGCGTGTTCTTTTTGCTGATGAGCCCACCGGCGCGCTCGACTCATCGTCCACCAACGTGGTGATCGATGAACTTTCTCGCCTGTCGTCTCGGGGTACAACGGTGATCATGGTTACTCACGACCTAGAAATTGCAGCACAGGCGGATAGGGCAGTCGTCATCTCCGATGGAAAGCTCGTGAGGAATTTGGGTTCGCCGACAGCTGCGTCGTTGTTCTCCGCAATCGAAGCAAGATAAGTGGGGTGAGAAGACGAAAGGAACAAAATGCAAGTGGTGGCAGCTCTAATCGCTTCGGTCGGTCTTGTGATCGTGAGCGTTTTGTGTTTGACCCTCCCCGGAAACGCGGTCTCGGGAAAGGTTCCGAGAAACTCGGCGATCGGTATCAGAACAGCGGAAACGAAAAAATCTGACCAAGGCTGGGATGCCGGACACCGTGCAGCAGCACCGATTCTCAAAAGAACGGGAATCGTCGCGTTAATTCTTACAGGAGCACTTCTCTTTTCCTCTTTCTTCAGAGGTGAAATGAGTGTCGTGGCCGTCACTTGCGGAGTGCTTGGTTATGTTGTGGTCATTAGTGGGCTGTGCTGGGCAGCTGTAGTCGCCAACAACGCAGCCAAGGAGATCAATCACCAGAAGGAAACGGGCGGGGTATAAATAGTCCGCCCCATGACGGCGTTTAGACGTATGTGATCCGCTGTTTACCGGCCTTCTGTTTACCCGCTTTCTCATCTACCAAGTTGATCGGTGATTTTTGCTAGATCACACGATTAAAGGCTAACTCTGCCACGTCAATTTTACCCCGGTGTCATCATTTGTACGGAGCTTTATGTTTTTGATCCAGAAATCTTCGCTATTATAAGTGGGTAAAGGCCACCCCATTGGAGGGAATACATGAAGCGCGTAAAGATTTCTCCAAACGCCATTGTTGTTCTGCTTTGTGGCGTAGCTATATCGCTCTATCTTGGATTTGCGCATCATTCCGTTGTGGGAGCGATTATATTTCTCGTCATCACTGCTATAGGAACTTTCCTGGTAAATAGGTCTAAAACACGACGGGGGTGAGATCGGGAGCGGTCCACTCGTCTTCGCTGTTAAAGGCTTACGCGCGGTCGGCCCATGCCTGGCGTGAGCTGCATCCTGGGTTCGAACTCAATCACACGCCGTGGGCGTACATTAGAACCACAAATCAAACAGCAAAAGAAACTGCCACAATAACGGTGACGACAATAATAAGTGCCATAGCTACATTTTTAAGGTTCAGCCTGTCCTTTGATGCGAAGAGGCTAATTAATGCCACGCCCATAGATGGATACACAATTTTAACGTAATTGTCATGGACCCACCCGGCTTGTGAAAAAACAGTCGCGAATACAAGGCAGACCAAGGCTAGAACGAATATGAATCGACGTATATTACCGCTCGTCAATTTTTGAGCGCCCGTACGATTTTCCACAACGGTCTTCCTCCCTCAGCGTTCCTTCGTGGCGGCAGCCGATTAGTGGTAGTCAGTAACTCACACAAATCTAGTATAGGTTACCCATTGATAAGTTCGTATAGTTTACAAAAGATTTTCGACTACCATGCGTATTAGATGGCGTCTCTGCCTAGAATTTCACCCGACTCGGTTTCTGGCCTGGCCACACATATGAGAGACAGATGGAAAGGATGAGTATGATGAGCAAACAATCCACTCACCCTCCCGCGCAGCGGATTGCCCGGGCAATGTTCTTATACTTGGTTATCGCTGTGTGCGTTATGGCCATTGAGTGGTGGTTGATCAGTGCGCTTAACGTCGAGAACCGTGTCACCGTTTTTGCCATCATCGGGACTATGACCTGTGTAGCAATTGGAACAGTCATAGGGCAGTGGACTCGAAAACGGTGGCAAAAAGAAAAAGACTAACCACACTCGTACCGGAAGCCAGTGCGGTACTATCCTCGCCACACTCATGTGCTCGTATGCAGCTGGCTACATGAGTTTTCCGGTGACGGCTATTCGTAATTGGTCAATTTATCAAGTTAGCCAGCCTCGTTGAACCCCCCCGGTCAGGCAAAGGACGTCTTTTCCGCAGGGCGCGTCGAGGTTAATCGTCAGGTTGAAACTCATAGGGGCACATGCTTGTGGCATCATGACGTTGGCCTCGTCCATCCGTGGTGCGTGCGTGTTTTAAAAGAGGAAAGACTTCGGGCGACAAACGCAGCCAAACCCCAAATTAATGCTAGCTACTACCACGCATTTTCTCAGGAGAAGTAAAGAGCATTTCTAACCACTTACAAGCAGGGCGGAGTTACCTAGACCGTGCTGGAGATGAGACATGACATGTCCAGCACGGTCTGGCCCGGCCCTTTGACCCATTCAAAGGGTAGGCAGTGATACGTCAACAATGTTGTATCGTAGAAAGGAAACTAACATGTTTGACGCTCTTGTTCAGAATATCCACCACATCCCTGAGGTCATCAAGCCGGCTGCCGAGTTGATTCCTGACGCAATCCACAGTGCCCCGGCACCACAGGGTAAGTAGTGAATACTACTCAAGAGTATAGCCCCGCAGGTCACCCTGCGGGGCTATATTTTTGTTTGCGTCCGCTGACTACATCACCAATTACAAATACCCCTCGTAGAAAGTGGGCGCGGGTATGGCAAGCATCTACTAGAACTGAGCGGCTGGGACACTACTTCCATGCTTTATCAGTGGTGACAAGTTGCATTCCGTACATTCTGAAGTGGGACATAGTCTCTTCGTTGTTATGATCTAAACGAAGCTTCATCGTGACGAAAGTCTTCTCTACTTGTTACAATGAAAATCGGCAGACCGCCGGTGATAAGCGACGCCACTCGACCAGGTGCCAGCCCCCCTTTGGTGGAAGCGGAAAATAGTGGTTCACATGCCGATAGCTTCAGGACTAATTTTTCGTCCTCTAGCAGCTGTCAGATATGAATGTGTCGCCTCGGTAGTAATAGAATCCGCACCTACCAGCCATCGTTTCCGTCGATAAGCTGTCGTTGCCGAATCCGGCACCCCTTGAATTGATCAATGAACATTGCATCGGCGTGACGACGACCCCACTGCAGTCATTCGTGGGTACTGAAGATGCCCCGGGGCCAGCCGCGATGTTGAGAGAGGAATTGACCTCCATGGTACTGCTGGCTTTGATGTTCCTACTGGCTAGCGGCCATATAGCCCTTCATATAAGGTGCCCAAAGGCCATGTGTTCAACTTATTGACGCGGGCCTCATGTTTTAACAACTGGGGGCGGTTATTCGAGGGGCGAATTCACGCAGTAATAGATGTCCTCAGGGGATAATACGTGCTTGCACGTGCCCAACGGAAACAATCTTTAAGGGTAGGTGCCGCACTGATGGGCGAGGTAACGACGCGGGGATTTCGTTCTAGGGCTGCCGCAGTGCGCTAACCAGTCTGGTTATTTTGTGTCTCAGAACTATGTGTCAAGCAAACTTGACATTGAAGTGGACTATTTATACCTTCTAGATGTCAAGTATGCTTTACTTCAGGGAGTTGAGATACCGTGGATTTTGTACGCACTCGATTCGGACGGGCAAAGTTTGGGGGAGGTCAAAAACTACTGATCACACTCTCCATTTTAATGGGTAGCGTTCTTGCTACTGTATTTGGGGTTTTGGTTGCTTTGACACAATTTACCGACAATCGGATTCTTGTCGCTGGTTGTTTCTTTGTCGTTCTTGCCCCCGCGATGAGTACGATTGCGTGGGCTCTCATGGTTGATCGGAGCACCATCGACGGCGCTATCGACCAGCCTGAAAAATCAATTGAAAACCATTGGTACTTACATGCGGCACAGGATACCTTACATCTTGGTCTTGTCTCGGTGGGAGTTCTCGGAACCGTATCAACTTTCTGGGATTTCTCGGTCTCTGGATCTATGCTGACCATCTATCTTGGAGCTTTCCAAATAGTCGCTTTCAGCATTAGTTATCGTCTCCGCAAGTGGCGCGAAAGCTGAGCTGTGGAAAACCGAATTAAAGAACTGCGTGACGAACGCGGTTTATCGCAGCAGAGGGTAGCTGAGGCTCTGGGAGTCTCGCGGCAGACGGTTATCAGCATCGAAAAAGGCCGCTACGATCCTTCCTTGCCTCTAGCTTTTCAACTGGCCGAATTTTTCTCCTGCCGAATTGAAGACATCTTCACGCCAGAAAGAAGCTAGTCTCCGCTTCGACTGTTTTATAATTCAAAACAGCAGTTCTATCTCAAATAATC
>OKAP01000050.1_pt1 | contig 62477 bp, 49 predicted proteins | sample 1610221 | NCBI WGS metagenome assembly OKAP01 (sample SAMN04436631, study PRJEB24849) | human gut metagenome | biome: human gut; feature: NICU; material: stool | host: Homo sapiens | place: USA: Saint Louis, MO | collected 2010-01-13 | reverse complement strand
AATGATTCTTCTCATCGAGCTTCACCACATAAGTGGGCATTTCGCGATAACTGGACCGTGAAAACCACCACCGGCCCGGTCGTTGGCCACGCAGAAACGGGCGTGGCCGCGTTTCGGGGCATCCCCTATGCCGAACCACCCACCGGTGATCTACGCTTTCGTCGTGCCCGCCCCAAAGAGCCCTGGTCAACACCCCTCTTAGCAACCCAGTCCGGAAGCCCCTGCATACAAATCCGCAACGCTGACCACGGTGTCATCGGGTCAGAAAACTGCTTGTGGCTCGACGTCGTCGTTCCTCGCGACCCGTCATCACGATCAGCTGTCGATCCGACAGCCCGTCGGCCTGTCGTGGTCTTTTTCCACGGCGGATCAAACGCATTCGGATCCGCCGCCAAAAGGCTATATTCCGCCCAGTACTTGGCGACGGCACTCGACGCCGTCGTCGTCGCTGTGAATTACCGTATCGGGGTGGCAGGAGGACTGTCGCTGAGCTATGGAACACCGCAGCCCGACCTCCCCGCTGACCGTTTCGATACCAACACGCAGCTCTCCGACGCCGTGATGGCCGTGACGTGGATCCGTGACAACGCGGAAGTATTTGGTGGGGATCCACATCGGATTATCGCGATGGGGCAATCGTCGGGAGGTGGGCTGGTTGCATCCCTAACCGCCGTGCCCCAGCTGGAAAAGGTAATAGCCGGTGTCATCATGCTCTCGCCGCCACTGGCGATGGTGCACCACCCGGACTTAGCCGCACTGTGGGCCAACCGCCTGTTTGACAGATGCGACAATCCGTTGACGGTGGATTCGCGGACAATAGGGGCGCTAAGTGGAGCGCTGCTTCAGGAAAACGTGAAAACGTGGAGTTCGGTGGGCCTTTTGCCCCCGTTATCGACGGTGACCTCCTTCCGCGTCACCCGCTGGAGATCACGCCAACTGCCCCCGGGGTTGGTGGCAAAGTTCCGCTGCTGATCGGAACAGTGAGCCACGAATACTACTTCATGCGGCTCAGGAGAGTCACGACGGCAACGCAACGTCACCGGGCCCAGCGTTTTGCCGAATCTATTGGGCCAGAAGCCGCTGACGTGTTCCGACAGATGTATCGCAATGGCCAATCACGCACAGAGTGCGCTGACCTCTTTGGTGATTGCCTGTTCTGGGCTCCGTCGATCGCACTGGCAGAACGGTGGTCGCCCAGCAACGTGTGGATGTACCGCCTCGACGCCTCCACACCTTTCTTCAAAGCATTAGGACTGGGGGCGACACATACTTGGGATCTCCCGCTCCTTTTCGGCCGGTATGACTCAGGGATTGCTTCGAAAGCGTTTACTATCGGCGGCCTGGATCGCATCAAAGCAACGACGGCAGCGATGCAACGCCGGTGGCGGGACTTCATTCACGACGGAGCCCCCGGTTTCACCCCCTACTCCGACGACCGATCAACGCACATCTTTGGCGACGACGGCGAAACGACCGTGAACGATCCGCGCCACGACATGCGTGAGGCGTGGTCGAGCGTGGACTTCGCGAACGTCGGATCGAAATAGCGTAGTAGGAGCCCGCGGTTCACACCGCGCTGTGCTTGTCGGCTAGCGTGACAGTGCAGTCGCTAGCGTGACAGTGCAGTCGCTAGCGTGACAGTGCAGCCTGAGCAGCGTAAAGGCCGCACAACCCGTGCGCCCCCGCGCCCGGAGGAGTCGCCGCCGAACACAAGTACACACGCGGTCCATCGCCATGAGCGGAGATCGTGTACGGGTTCGTCGATAATCGCGGCCTGCCCAGTAACCCGCCGAGTGTGTTCGCCCCGGTTGTAATGTTGCCACCCACAAAATTGGCATTGTCGCGCTCAACATCCGCGGGAGTCCTGATTTTCTTAGCGACGATTCTCTCGCGAAATCCCGGCGCGTACTGCTCAATTTGTCTCTCGATGGAGGCGCACAGTGCGGACGCGTCGTACTGCTCGGAGCGATTCCCTGTGTATCCCGCCGGAACGTGAGCGTAGGCGTCGATGGGGTGGAGGCTTTCGCTGCTCCGCGACGGATCGGCAACGTACTGTTGGGTCACCAACACGAAAGGTCGCTCCGGTAGGCGACCACGGTTGATCTCCCGCTCAGCGGCGTGAATATCGCGCACTGAACCACCCAGATGCACAGTTCCCGCGCGCCGGGCCGGCTGGTACGTCCACGGAATATCTCCGTCGATGGCGAAATTCACAACGGCAACGCCCGGACCGTACCTGTACCGCGACAGAGCCGCGCGCACATGAGCGGGCACCTGCGGAGGACGTCGGCTAGCGCCGATGATGTTTAGGGCGGCTTGCGGTGTCGTGTCCAGCATGACGATGTCGTTAGCGCCGGCAGGAAGGTCGTCAAGAGACCTGATAGCGCTGCCGGTTGTGACGTGTCCGCCGGATCGCTGCAGAGCGTGAACAAAAGCATCGGTGATGGCCTGCGAACCACCCTTGGCGACGGGCCAGCCGCGTGCATGGGCGGCGGTGGTGAGCATCATCCCGATGGCGGACGAGCCAAGGCCCGTCAACGGCCGAAAACCGTGCGCAGCGACGGCGGCGAAGAGCGCGCGGGCCTCTGGGGATTGCCATAAGTGGGAAGTAGCCACAGCGGGGAGTCCTGCGGGAACGCCGAAGCGGAGAAGATTTCCCCATCGGCGTCCGACTGTCTTATCTGTATGCCGTGCCCGCCGCCGGAATAGTCGTAAGGGCGGCTGAAGAATATCTGGCGCGAGTTCTGCAAAGTTGCTGGCCAGAGGGTGGAATAGTCGCTCCCACCAGAACCGATCGTGTGCAGTGGGAAACTGTTGGGCCGTCGCGTGGACATCGCGATAGAGCGCGGCGCCAGCGGAGGCAGCGGCAGCACCGCCGGAGCCGGGCGCGGCTCCACCCCGTGCGGTTTGGATGAGCGGATGCGCGCATTGCACTGCCGGCCATAACCACTCCAGGCTCGCATTATCGTCACTGGTTAAAGACTGCAGGAGCGGATTCTCTAGCGCGAGTGGGTGAATCGCCGCGCAGTGATCGTGGATGAGTCCGGGCAGGGTCAGTTCGGTGGAACGGGCACCTCCGCCGATGGTGCTCTGAGCCTCAATGACAGTGACGTCACACCCAGCGAGCGCGAGAGTGACGGCCGCCGCGAGTCCGTTCGGGCCACTGCCCACAACAAACGCTTGAGTCACAGGCACCTCCCTCCACCCGAAAATCGCCCGAAGCCGTAGTAACCCGAAGCAGCCCCATGTTGCTTCACGTCACGGTGAATTATACGGCGTGTGAACCGGCGAGGGCTCCTCGCCCGTTTCGGATTTCTGGGCATCCTCCCAGTCATGGTCGCCAGCGTCCCACGTGGGCATGTCCAAAATTCCGGCGCGCTTCGCCACCACCGTTGTGGCCAGGGACTGCCCGGTCACGTTTACAGCCGTGCGTCCCATGTCGATAATCGGCTCGATAGCCAGCAGCAAGCCGACACCGGATAGCGGGAGGCCCAGCGTCGATAATGTCAATGTCAACATGACCGTTGCACCGGTCGTGCCAGCCGTCGCCGCGGAACCAATAACCGAAACGAAGATAATGAGTAGGTAATCAGTGAAGTTTAGGGGAGTGCCATAGAACTGGGCGACGAAAATCGCGGCGACCGCGGGGTAGACCGATGCGCACCCGTCCATTTTGGTGGTCGCACCCAGCGGGATAGCGAAGGACGCATACTCCGATGGCACACCCATGCGCTGCTCGGTGACGCGCTGGGTGACAGGCATAACTCCCATCGACGAGCGCGTGACGAAGCCCAAGCTGGTCACAGGCCAGACGCGGCGGTAGAAACCCGACACGGAAAGATCATTGGTGGCGAGCACCGTGGGATAGATAATGCCCAGAACAATGGCCAAGCCAACGTAAATAGCAAGCACAAATTTGCCGAGCGAACCGAGCGCGTCCCACCCGTAGTTCGACACGGCATGCCCGATCAGCGCGGCCGTGCCAATCGGTGCTAGGCGAATAATCCACCACAGCACGGTTTGCACGATCTTGAGGACGGATTCGTTAAACCGCAGGAACGGTTCCGCCGCGTGCCCAGTTTTCACGGCTGCAATGCCGATGGCCAGCGAAATAACCAGCAGCTGGAGCACATTGAAGGACAGGTCAATGCCATCGCCACTTGATGCGGTTGATGCACCCAGCCCCAAGATATTCGATGGGACGATTCCCTCGATGAAGGCCAGCCAGCTGCCGGTATGCGATGGGTCCGCAGCCGTGGAGGCGTCGACGCTGGTACCTTCACCAGGTTTCATAACCAGCGCGACAATGATTCCCGCGAGGACAGAGAAGAACGCGGTGATGGCGAACCACACGAGCGTGCTGATCGCGAGCCGCGCCGCGTTAGTCACTTTCCGCAGGTTTGCCACAGAGGTAATGACCGCGGTGACGACCAGCGGTGGGATCATCACTTTCAGAAGCTGCACGTAGGCAGTGCCGACTCCGTCGAGCAGCGAGCCTAGCCATCCTTCCTTGTCGCCGTCGAGTCCGTTGCTTTGAGCGCGGGCGATAAAACCGAGGATGAGGCCAATAATAAGGCCGGCGATCACTTGGGCGCCGAACCCGGTCATCCACCCGGGGAGGAACTTCTTTTTCTCATCGACGGTGTTGTTGAGTTTTGTGTCGGTTTTCGTGTCAGCTGAATCGGCCATGTGTCTCCTTCGCTGTGGGAACTGCGTGCGGGACGGCGGGAGGTGTTATGGCTGGTCAAGCCGGAGCCCGTGCAGACTGGTCTGTCTATTTATAACCGACGCACATATTACGTGGTGACGTCCCTGGTTCCAACCTGCGACTGTGGGCAACTATTCCTGACGTGACATATCACTCATCGGCGTGACCACCGTCGCCTGGCCGACACCCCGCGCTCAGCCGACACTCGTCGCCACGCCATGAGTGTGAGTTCGCTCGTACGAGCTAATACGGGTTGACCGACGAACTATGCGTATTAATTCGTATGTCATGGAGGATCGAGGGAAATGCCCGTTGGGGACACTCAGTACGGCTGCAGACACGGCACCCAGGCCCGATCGGAGTTGCGGCCGCCAAGTCCGAGAGATCTAAGCCTTCGGCATACACCGTGCGTTCCGCATGACGCGCCTCGCACCCCAGGCCGATGGCGAACACTTTTCCCGGCTGGCCGAACCGTCGTCGATAGTGTTTCACCGTCCGCGCTACCCACATGTACGTACGCCCATCCGGCATCTGCGCTAGCTGGCGCATCACTTTCCCTGGGTAGGAGAACGTTTCGTACACGTTCCACAACGGGCAAGTGCCACCGGAATGTGTGAAATGAAAGCCCGTCGCCGATTGCCGCTTGGACACATTCCCAGCGCGGTCCACGCGAACAAAGGTCCACGGTATTCCCCGCAGCTTCGGGCGTTGCAGGGTAGATAAGCGGTGGCAAATCGTCTCGTACCCCATGCCGTAGGCCGTCGACAGGTACTCGATGTCGTAGCCGGCGCGCTCTGCCTGAGCATGGAAATTGGTGTACGGCAACACCAGCGCTGCTGCGTAGTACGTCGCCGCGCCCCGCACCGCGAGTTGCCGGGATTCGTCGGATGTAAACCGCGGGTCCTCGTCGACAAGAGAATGGAGCTGATCGCCGACCTCCAAATAGGCAAGCTCCGTAGCCATCCGGAAAGCCTTCTGTCCAGACGTGAGGTGGGCATCGATGGTGAGCACGCCGGTGTCGGGGGAAAACCGGTGCTGCACCATGTCCTCGGCGGTATCCGTGTGCCCATGCCCCGCGCTATCCAGGTGCGAAATGTAGCGAACCTCGACCCCATATTTCGAGTTCAGCCGCGTTGCGACGCAATCTTCGACGTGGTTGATATTGGGAACGCCCAGGCCCAGCGTTCCGGCAAGCTCCTCGGCCGCCCCATCAAGCGAATCAATATAGTTCTGGCGGGCATAAAAGAAATCACGAACCTCTTCGTGAGGCATAGTGAGCGCGTCGGATCCCGTCGACGAATCCTCCACATCCGACCGGTTTCGCTCCTCCGTGACCAGCGACAACTTGTCCGAGACATTGCGATAGCGACGGTGAATATCCACCAATGCGCGGGCAAGCTCCGGGTGAGAGCGGACAAGATCCGCCACCTCGTGCACATCGATGCTGGTGGGGCATACCTCGCGGTCCAGGGTGACGTCGTGAACCTCGGCGACGAGACGGGAATCGTCTTCGCGCGAAAAGAAAGCCTCGTCGATTCCGAAAACATGGGTGATCTTCCGAAGAACCGACGAGGTTAGTGGGCGACTGTCATTTTCAATTTGGTTAACGTAACTGGCAGAGAGCCCGAGAGAATGCGCAAGGGTTGCTTGGCTTAACTCTCGTTCTTTTCGGAGCTGCTTGAGCCGCGCCCCCACGAAAACCCGCGAGGACGAACCCTCCTTGTCAGCTCCAGTGCTCATGCGACAACAATAGAGCGTCGTCAAGGGCAATTGAGGGGTTTTGCGTAGATTCCTCGACGCGACCTAGTGGAGGCCTAGTGGAACTGGCCTTCCTCGGTGGAGCCCTTCAATGCAACCGTGGAGGAGTTGGGGTCCACGGTGGTGGCAACGCGGTCGAAGTAGCCGGCACCGACTTCGCGCTGGTGCTTGACGGCGGTGAATCCGCGCTCCTTGGCAGCCTGGAACTCGCGGTTCTGCAGGTCCACGAAGGCCGTCATCTGCTCGCGGGCGTAGCCGTAAGCCAGGTCGAACATGGAGTAGTTCAGTGAGTGGAAACCAGCCAAGGTGATGAACTGGAACTTGAAGCCCATCTTGCCCAACTCGTTCTGGAACTTCGCGATCTCGTCCTTCTCCAGGTGCGAGGACCAGTTGAACGACGGCGAGCAGTTGTAGGCCAGCAGCTGGTCGGGGAACTCCTCGTGGACACCGTCGGCGAACTTCTTGGCCAGCTCCAGGTCCGGTGTGCCGGTCTCCATCCAGATGAGGTCCGCGTAGGGGGCATAGGACTTTGCACGAGCAATACAGGGCTCGATCCCGTTCTGAACGTGGTAGTAGCCCTCCGCGGTGCGGTCGCCCGTAATGAACTTCTGGTCGCGCTCGTCCACGTCCGAGGTGATGAGTGTGGCGGCCTCGGCGTCGGTGCGGGCAACGATCACGGTCGGCGTGTTCAAAACGTCCGCCGCCAACCGTGCCGACGACAGCGTACGAATGTGCTGCTGCGTGGGGATCAGCACCTTGCCGCCCAGGTGACCACACTTCTTCTCTGAGGCCAGCTGGTCCTCCCAGTGGGTACCAGCCGCACCGGCCTGAATCATGGCCTTCTGCAGCTCGAAGACGTTAAGAGCGCCACCGAAGCCGGCCTCGGCGTCGGCAACGATGGGGACCAGCCAGTTATCGACGCTGGTGTCGCCCTCGATACGCGCAACCTCGTCGGCACGAAGAAGTGCGTTGTTGATGCGGCGCACGATCTGTGGGACAGAGTTAGCGGGGTAGAGGGACTGGTCGGGGTAGGTTTGAGCAGCCAAGTTGGCGTCGCCCGCAACCTGCCAACCGGACAGGTACACGGCCTTGAGCCCCGCCCGAACCTGCTGGACAGCCTGGTTACCGGTGAGGGCGCCGAGGGCGTTGATGTAGCCGTCGCCGTCTTCGTGAATGGAGTCAAAAAGGATTTCTGCGCCGCGGCGGGCAAGGGTGTTTTCCTCAACGACGGTACCCTGGAGCGCCTCCACATCCTCCGCCGTGTAGTTGCGGGTGACGCCCTTCCACCGAGGGTTGGTCTCCCAATCCTTCTTGATTTCTTCAGCGGTACGGGCCTGTCCAACCGTAGACATTTCGTTCACTCCTATGAGGTCTAAGTTCTAGAGACATTGACACCCACATATCGGGCTAAATCCGTAGAAAAACGGAAAATACGACTTTGGTGAATGTCTGTGTAGCCGGTGGCCGTGGTGGCCTCGTTGGCGTGGTCTTAACCTTTACCGATGAGAAAACGCACGTCAATGACTTTTAAGATCGTATTCTTGTGCGGGGGTAGTGGGGGATTTTGCAAAGTTTGCAAACTTACGCCACCGTATGTTTTAGATCACAAAATCGACAACCGGCAATGAGCTGCATTAATACAAAATATGATCTAGATAACTGCGTGCTGTGTTTCGCGTCACTTTAAAGTGTTTTGTGCGTCACAGCGAAAAAGAGCGGGGGGAGCTGACAGGATATCTGGCACTGATTAGCTAAAAAGTGTTCCACCACACGCCGAACTCCCTTAGTGTTAGCCACACCACCGAGAACAGTTGTCGTTCCGAAGGAGAAACTATGACCGACACAACTAGTACATCGCAGACAACCGCCACGTCCGACACCACACCCCGCACCAAAGTCGCTGGCCTCCAGGTGGCCACCACTCTTTATGACTTCATTACCGGCTCGGTCCTTCCCCGCACCGGCCAGGACCCCGACGCCTTCTGGTCCGGCTTCGCGGACATCGTGAAAACCTATACGCCTCGCAATAAGGAACTCTTAGCCCGCCGCGAGGAACTGCAAACCAAGCTCAACGAGTGGTACACCCAGCACCCCGGCGAACAAAATATCGACGATTACGACGCCTTCCTCCACGAGATCGGCTACGTGGTGGACAATGACGATGACTTCCAGATCGACCCCGTCAATATCGATCCCGAAATCTCGGAAACCAGCGGCCCTCAGCTGGTCGTTCCCGTGCTCAACGCCCGCTTCGCGCTAAACGCTGCGAACGCGCGGTGGGGTTCGTTATACGACGCTCTCTATGGCACCGACGCCATCCCCGAAGATGGCGGGGCAGAAAAGGACAACGGCGGCTACAACAAACTCCGCGGCGATAAGGTCATCGCATGGTCGCGTGACTTCCTCGACAAGGCAGTTCCCCTGGTCGACGCATCCCACCACGATGTCACCCGATACGACATTTCCGACGGCTCCTTCGTCGGCTATGTCAACGACGAGAAGCACGAGCTGCGTGAACCGGAGGTCTACGCCGGCTACGCCGGTGACCAATCCAACCCGACGTCGGTTTTGCTGCGGCACAACGGCCTGTACATCGACATTTTGATCGATCCCGAATCCCCCATCGGATCCACGGACAAGGCCGGAGTCAAGGACATTATTCTCGACGCCGCCGTCAGCACGTTGATTGACTTTGAAGATTCCGTCGCGGCCGTCGACGCGACAGATAAAACCCTGGGATATAGCAACTGGTTCCAGCTAAACACCGGTGAGCTGGAAGAAGAAGTGACAAAGGGGGATAAGACGTTCACCCGTCGGCTAAACCCCGACCGTGAATACACCAGCCCGGACGGCGAATCCTTCACCGTGCATGGCCGAACACTGATGTTTACCCGCAATGTCGGCCACCTCATGACCAACCCGGCGATCTTGTTGGAGGACGGGTCTGAGGTATTCGAAGGCATCATGGACACCGTCATGACCGCGGTATGCGGGATCCCGGGGATTGACAAGAACAACCCCATGTACAACTCCAGCAACGGGTCGATCTACATCGTGAAACCCAAGCAGCACGGGCCGGAGGAAGTGGAATTCACCAATGACCTGCTGGGTGCCACCGAGAAGCTCCTGGGCCTCCCGGAGAACACCATCAAGGTGGGAGTGATGGATGAAGAGCGCCGGACCACGCTGAACCTTGACGCGTGTATTAAGGCTGTGTCCAAGCGACTCGCCTTCATTAACACGGGCTTCTTGGACCGCACCGGCGACGAAATCCACACCTCCATGGAGGCCGGCCCCATGATCCGCAAGGGTGAAATGAAATCCGCCCCGTGGATGCAGGGCTATGAGGACAACAATGTGGACGCTGGCATTGCCCACGGCCTGCCCGGAAAGGCTCAAATCGGTAAGGGCATGTGGGCGAAGACCGAGCTCATGGCCGACATGCTGGCTGAAAAGATCAGCCAGCCAGAACAAGGTGCCACCACCGCGTGGGTTCCTTCGCCGACCGCAGCGACGTTGCACGCCACGCACTACCACCAGGTAGACGTGTTCACCGTCGACGAGAAACTCCGCGCCGCGGGCCGTCGTGATAACTACCGCGACCGTTTGACCGTCCCCGTATCGCCCGACGGAAAATGGAGCGATGAGGACATTAAGGAAGAGGTAGACAACAACTGCCAGTCCATCCTGGGGTACGTCATCCGATGGGTGGAGCAGGGTGTGGGCTGCTCCAAGATCCCGGATATTCACGACATTGATCTCATGGAAGACCGCGCGACACTGCGTATTTCCTCCCAGTTGCTGGCCAATTGGCTGCGTCACGGCATCATCACCGAGGATTATGTGATCGAGGCGTTGAAGCGCATGGCGAAAGTCGTCGATAAGCAGAATGAAGGAGACCCGGCATACCGCCCCATGTCGGCCGATTATGACAAGTCAATCGGCTGGCAGGCGGCGAAGGACCTGATTTTGGATGGAACAACGTCGCCATCTGGCTACACCGAGCCGATCCTGCATCGCCGTCGCCGCGAATTCAAGGAACGCGAAGGGATTGCATAAGGTTCCGCGGGCGGGGTTGCGCGTCGGTTCCGCCCGCGGCTGAAGGTTCCGCGCCGATCCTGCCGCGTTGGTGCTATAACTGCTGCGTCTGTCACAAGTGATGGGTAACCTCATACGTAGACGGTGAAGGTCGAGCAGAAAGGTAACTTGTGGTGACGCAGTCAGCAGATACACCAACGCTTCAGGATCTTCTGAAATTTAAGGTCGTGCTCTTCGACCTTGATGGGGTTCTCACGCCCACGGCAACACTCCACCAGCAGGCGTGGGCGACGATGTTCCAGGCTTTCTTGGCAGAGCGTGGCGAGCGGGCTTACACGGACCAGGACTATTTCGATTACCTGGACGGGCGTCGTCGGGATGAGGCCATTCAAGCGCTCTTAGAATCACGCGGCATCTCCCTTCCCTATGATCGTGGTGACGCAGGTCATGAGGGAGACGACGAACCTACCGATAACACCATCACCGGGTTAGGACTGCGTAAAAACCGCGACTTCCTTGACCTCCTCACACGTGGAATGGACCCGTACCCTGGATCATTGCAGCTGCTCCACGCGATGAAGGACTACAACGAGGCCCACGCGTCGGATGCCATCCAGATGGGTGTGGTGTCGTCGTCAAAGAACACGCCGAGGGTCCTGGAATCAGCCGGGCTCACTGATTACTTCCCTCACGTCGTCGATGGGAAAATCGCTGAAGAGAAAAGGCTGAAAGGGAAACCTGCACCTGATACCTATGTGTACGGTGCCGAATTGTTCGGCTTCACCCCTGCCGACGCCGTCGTTGTTGAGGACGCCACTAGCGGTGTGGCCGCGGGGCGTGCTGGTGAATTTGGGTACGTCCTGGGTGTCAATCGTGGTGCAGGAAAAGATGCGCTGATCAAGGCCGGGGCCGATGCTGTCGTTGACGACCTCGGCGAGCTGGTGTAAAAAAGGCCCCCTGCCAGCCAACCCACAACCTACGGATCGGTAGCCTGATCGATAGGCTGTGTCTGCAGCAGCTCATGCCGTTAACGTCACCACAAGGACCCCTAGGAGAGTGAATGAGCCCGAAAGCATCGCAAGCGACGTCGGAAGCTTTTCTTGCTGCCCGTCGCCATGGACATAAGGACCAAAAGGGCTCGATCGATGACGGCCGCCAGGACGGATTACTGGCCCGCGCAGACGGCCACCACCACGGTGTTGACCCTGAGTCCACCATCGACCGTGAAAACAATCCCGTCGACCCGTGGCGGCTCATTGAGCGCGTCCCCAACCGCATGGACCTGGGGGTATCGGAATCCATCTTCGCCCTCTCCAACGGATACATGGGCATGCGCGCGAACCCCTCCGAAGGTCGGGACTCCGCCTACCATGGCACCTACATCAACGGCCTCCACGAAACATGGAACATCCGCCACGCGGAGGACGCCTACGGCCTAGCCCGCAAGGGGCAGACCTTGGTCTCGGCACCCGATGCCAAGCCGATGCGCCTATATATTGACGACGAACCCCTCCGCTTGGGCAGCGCCGACCTCGAAGATTATGAGCGCGTCCTGGACTTCCGCGAAGGCATCCTTCGTCGCAACCTCATTTGGCGCACTCCCTCGGGCAAACGCGTGCGGGTGACCTCCGAGAGGATGATCTCTTTCCAGGAGAAACACCTGGCCATCATGAGCTTGGAGGTAGAGCTTCTCGATTCTGACGCCGCCGTCGTTATTTCGTCGCAAATCCTCAACCGCCAGGACGGTGAGGATGAATACCACGGTGGCGGCAACGGGAATAGCGCCAACAGTGCCGCGGAAAAGGACCCCCGCCAGGGCGAGACCATTGAAGAACGTGTCCTGATCCCGACATTCCGGGCCCATCCGGCACCCGAGCGCGCCACTTTGGGATACCGGTGTGCCGAGTCCGGCATGACCGTGACTTGCAGCATGGACCACAAATTGACGGTGGACATGCCGGGTGCGGAATCGCTGAACACGCGTGAAGAGGCAGGCGTGGAAGTGGATGCACGCGTGCGGGACGATAACGCCCGCGTCGTCCACCACCTCAACGGCAAACAAGGAATGACGATACGGCTGGAAAAGTTCGTGTCCTACCACTCCTCCCGGCATGTGGCGGCTGAGGAGCTAGCCTTCCGCTGCGCGCGCACGATTAACCGCGCGGTACAGGTAGGGTTCCCGGCCTTGCAGCAGAACCAGCGGGAATGGCTCGATGCGTTCTGGCAACGATCCGACGTGGAAATTACCGGCCAGCCAGCAGTCCAACAGGCGGTCCGGTGGAACCTCTTCCAGCTTGTGCAGGCGTCGGCACGGGCCGATGGCCATGGGGTTCCTGCAAAAGGAATGACCGGATCTGGTTACGGCGGGCACTATTTCTGGGATACGGAAATTTATGTCATGCCATTCCTTAGCTACACCAATCCGTCATTTGCCAGGAATGCGATGCGGTTCCGTTTCTTGATGCTTCCCGCTGCCGAGGACCGTGCCCGGGAGCTCTCCCATGACGGTGCACTGTTCCCGTGGCGCACCATTAACGGCCTGGAATCAAGCGCGTATTACGCGGCGGGGACCGCTCAGTACCACATCGATGCGGATATCGCGTACGCCCTCATGAAGTACGTGTATGCGTCGGGCGATACAGATTTCTTGTTGCGCGAAGGGATCCACATTTTGGTGGGCACAGCGCGCTTCTGGATGTCCCTGGGCTTCTTTGACCGAGATGGCGAATTCAACATTCACTCCGTCACGGGGCCCGACGAATACACCACCGTGGTGAATAACAACCTCTACACCAATGTCATGGCGGAGTATAACTTGCGCGTGGCGGCCGATGTTGTTCGCCAGATGAAGGCTGACCGCCCAAACGACTACGCCGACCTAGCGAAACAGTATGGCCTGGATGAGGAAGAAATAGAGCTGTGGGATAAAGCAGCCGAGCACATGCACATCCTGCTGGACCCGAAGTTGGGGATTCACCCGCAGGATGACCAGTTCTTGGAGCGTGAGCGCTGGAACCTCGACGACCCGGCCGTGGGTCCGAAGCGTCCGCTCTTACTGCACTATCACCCGCTCACCATCTACCGCTACCAGATCATTAAGCAGGCCGACGTTGTGTTGGCATTGTTCCTGCGGGGTAACCGGTTCACGCGGGAAGAGAAGCTGGCCGACTACAACTACTACGACGAGTTAACCACGGGCGATTCGACCCTGTCTGCCGTTGTCCAGTCCATTGTTGCGGCGGAGCTGGACCTGAAAGACAAGGCGATGGATTTCTTCCTCCGTGGCCTGTTCGTGGACCTGGGTAACTTGCATGGGAACACGAAAGATGGTGTCCACATTGCGTCCACCGGTGGTGTGTGGTCCGCGCTCGTGTACGGCTTCGGCGGTTTCCGCGATTATGAGGGCCGCTACAGCATCAACCCGCGGCTGCCCGATGAGTGGGAAGAGCTCATTTACCGGATCACCCTTCACGGTTGCCGCATTCGAGTCGCTATCCGACGTCACTCCGTCGAACTCGTGGTGGAAGAGGGGCTTCACGACGTCGGCCCGATCGAGGTCGGTGGCCGCGAAGTTGTTGTGACTCACGAGCCGATGACCATCGCTTTGCCTGGTGAGCGCAACCTTGACGACGACTAACGTCGGGCTCATACCGGACTGACACCGCCAGCCCCCAACCGGGGGCAGCGAGTTGTCAGGAAATGTCCGTGTTTCTATCTAAACTGGCCTGTTGAGGCTACGCTAACGGGCTGCTTCGCGTGAAGAAAACAGCATTAACATTGCAGGTCATGGACGAAAAATTCCACCTATTTATCTGAATGGTCAGTGGGGGTAAAGAATTACGCAAAGACGTAGTTGCGAAAAACCCATCTTGACCACTAGTGATGTGTATCATGCGGTAGCAGTGTAAGTGGAGTGCACCTCCCTCGTCGTCGTACAGTAAGGCTGACACTGGAGGTGCCATGACTGTAAAAAACGCGAACCGTGACGCCATTGTTCACGGTAAAATAACGACGGATCCGCTCCGCGACAAGCCGGCGTTCCCGTCGTGGGCTATGAAAATGACGATGGCGATCACGGGCCTTATCTTCGGGCTGTTCGTGCTCGTCCATATGATCGGTAACTTAAAGATCTACATGGGGGAAGAGCACCTCAACGACTACGCGGAATTCCTGCGTACGGCGCTCGAACCCTTGTTCCCGCGTGAGGGTGTTCTGTGGATCGCACGTATTGTTCTTCTCGTCTGCTTAGTTCTGCACGTGTACTGCGGCTTAGCGCTGCACGGGCGCGCACGGCGGTCACGGGGTAAGTTCCGCCGGACCGGGCTTGTGTCGGGAATGAACACCTTTGCAGCACGGTCCATGGTTGTGACGGGCCTGGTCCTGCTGCTGTTCATCATCTTCCACATTTTGGATTTGACGTTGGGTGTGCGGCCGATCGGATCGAGTGAGTTTGAGGAGAACACCGCCGGTCATGCACATGCTTATGCCAACCTCATTCACAGCTTTGATCGTCCCGGCGTTGCCATCTTCTACATCCTCGCCATGGTGATTCTGTTCGTCCACCTGTCACACGGCATTTGGACGGCCATTTCCGATCTCGGAATTACCGGACACCGGTGGCGTCAGGTGATGCTGCTGGTCGCCTACATAGTTCCGGCCATCATCATGATCGGCAACATTTCGATTCCCCTCGCTGTTCTGACCGGCGCGATATCACTGTAGGCGGAGGTTACAAAACATGAGTGCAGTTATTCAGAACCCCCACAATCAGGGGCCGGACTTCGACTACGACACCGCTGTTGAGAATTTCACCGCGCCTGATTCCTGCGTCCCTGGAGTGACCCTGGGCTCCAAGTTAAAGGACAACGCTCCTCACATGAAGGGGCTCTCGCAGGCCGATGAGTGGGATTACGCTAAGCAACACTTCAAGCTGGTCTCGCCTCTGAACCGGAAGAAGTTTACGGTCCTCGTCGTTGGCACTGGTTTGGCCGGCGGTGCCGCCGCAGCAGCGTTGGGTGAGCTGGGCTATGACGTCAAGGTGTTCACGTACCATGACGCTCCCCGCCGTGCTCACTCGATTGCCGCGCAGGGTGGTGTGAACTCCTCTCGCTCCAAGAAGCTGGACAATGACTCCACCTACAACCACACCAAAGACACGGTGAAGGGTGGCGACTACCGCTGCCGCGAGAACGACTGTTGGCGTCTAGCAGAAGAGTCCCCCCGCGTCATTGACCACATGAATGCCGTGGGCGCACCGTTCTCCCGCGAATATGGTGGAACGCTGGCCACCCGTTCATTCGGTGGTGTCCAGGTGTCCCGTACCTATTACACCCGTGGTCAGACAGGTCAGCAGCTCCAGCTGGCGACGACCTCCGCGCTGCAGCGCCAGATTGGTGCCGGCTCGGTTGAGATCTTCACCCACAACGAGATGATGGATCTCATTATCGACGACGGCCGCTGCCAGGGCATCGTCACCCGTAACCTCATTACGGGCGAGCTGACCGCCCACACCGGCCACGCCGTGATCCTCGGAACCGGCGGCTACGGCAACGTCTACTACATGTCCACGTTGGCGAAGAACTCCAACGCGTCGGCCATCATGCGTGCCTACGACCAAGGCGCCTACATGGCATCGCCGTCGTTCGTGCAGTTCCACCCGACGGGTATCCCGGTGAACTCGGACTGGCAGTCCAAGACGATTCTGATGTCGGAATCGCTGCGTAACGACGCCCGCGTCTGGACGCCGAAGAAGAAGGCCGACGACCGCGACCCCAACGACATTCCCGAAGACGAGCGCGACTACTTCCTGGAACGTCGCTACCCGGCATTCGGTAACCTCGTCCCCCGCGATATCGCCTCCCGTGCGAACTCGCAGCAGATCAACGGTGGATACGGCGTCGGGCCATTGCACAACTCCGTGTACCTGGATCTGCGCGACGCTATCCAGCGTCTGGGCAAGGACGTGATCAAGGAACGTTACGGCAACTTGATCCAGATGTATGAAGAAACCATTGGTGAATCCGCCTACGAGACACCAATGCGTATCGCTCCGACCTGCCACTACGTGATGGGTGGCCTGTGGACCGACTTCAACGATATGACGAACATCCCCGGCCTCTTCGCCGCCGGCGAGGCATCCTGGATGTACCACGGTGCGAACCGCTTGGGTGCTAACTCGCTGCTGTCGGCGTCGATTGACGGTTGGTTTACCTTGCCGTTCACGATTCCGAACTACCTGGCGCCACTGCTGGGCACGAAGGTGCTCCCGGCCGATTCTCCGGCCGCCCAGGAAGCCCTGGAACGCTCCAAGAAGCGCATCGAGAAGTTGATGAACATCCAGGCGAAGGACCCGCACGGGCCGGAATACTTCCACCGCAAGCTGGGAGACATCCTGTACTTCTCTTGCGGCGTGTCCCGTAACGTCGAAAATCTGGAAAAGGGTATCAAGGACATCCGCGAACTGCGCGATGATTTCTGGCAGAACCTGCACATCCCGGGTGACGTCGATAACCTCAACCAGGTTTTGGAATACGCGAACCGTGTTGCTGACTACATGGACCTCGCCGAGCTCATGTGCGTTGACGCAATGGACCGCGACGAATCCTGTGGTGCCCACTATCGCGACGACCACCTCTCTGAAGACGGTGAGGCAGAGCGCGATGACTCCAAGTGGTGCTTCGTCTCTGCGTGGGAACACAACGGCGATGGCAAGTTCATCCGCCACGCCGAGCCCCTGTACTTCGACCGCATCCCTCTGATGACAAGGAACTACAAGTAATGAAACTGCATCTAGAGATCTGGCGTCAGGCGGGCCCGGAATCCGAAGGACACTTCGAGTCTGTCGATGTCGATGACGCCGTCGAGCAAATGTCCATCCTCGAGCTGCTGGACCACGTCAACGAAGGCTACATCGAGCAAGGCAAAGAGCCTTTCGCTTTCGCCTCTGACTGCCGTGAAGGTATTTGCGGCACCTGCGGCTTGACCATCAACGGCCGCCCGCACGGCCCGGACAAGAACAAGCCGGCCTGCCAGCAGCGTCTGTTCAACTTCAAAGATGGGGACAGCATCAAGATCGAGCCTTTGCGCTCTGCGGCATACCCCGTGATCAAAGACATGATCGTGGACCGCTCCGCACTGGATCGCGTCCTGGAACAAGGCGGATTTATCTCCGTCATGGCTGGTACCGCCCCCGATGCGGACTTCCTGCCCATGAACCACGCGGACGCCGAGAAAGCCCTTGACTTCGCGGCATGTATCGGTTGCGGCGCTTGCGTTGCGGCATGCCCGAACGGTGCAGCGCACCTGTTCACCGGCGCGAAGTTGGAGCACTTGAAGCTCATGCCGCTGGGTAAGCAAGAGCGCGGTAAGCGTGCCCGCAAGATGGTGGACAACCTGGAAACCACCTTCGGCCCATGCTCGTTGTTCGGTGAATGTGCCGACGTCTGCCCGGCCGGCATTCCGTTGACCGCTGTGGCAGCCGTGACGAAGGAGCGTACTCGCTCCGCACTGCGGAACAAGGACAAATAGGTCATACCTGTCACTCCTACGTTCTGTTGGCCTGCGAAGACACTGCAGGGTGGCAGTTCAGGGGTGACCCCCACGTTGGCTTATGGGTAGTCTTTTCCTCATAAGCCACTACACTAAGGGTCACACTCTATGACCCACCCTGATTCAGGTCGTGAAAGGTAAAGTTATGTCTTCGTCTGAGGTTCGATTTGAAGGCGAACCGCACTACATCGAGGGCTATGTCCCCGTATCCCTCGCGTCACCGCATTCATCGCTGCACAGTAGCAAGACATGGTCGGGGATGGGATTTGTCCTCTCCTCACTCGCCTTCTTCGGCATTTTCATCTTCGGTCTTGCCACCGAAATTTATGGCGGGCAAGGCTGGTCTACCTACTTGCTAATCGGCGGACTCATTAGCGGGTTCGTGTGCCTCATTGTCGGCTTCGGCCTCATCCACGCTGGCCGTGCCCCCTACCGTGAGTACAAGAAGCGCACCGGACGCCTCCACTAAAAGACACTACGTTGCGCATGGCTGTGCTGTTTTGAGCGATATAGCGCTGTTCAGCACGGTCCCGCATGATTTGTGCATGCGTGAATGTATCAATAACGCGCTTAGGTGAAACCAGATCCTGAGCACCTCCAGCAACGCCACCCCTGTGAACATGGGGTGGCGTTGTTTTATGGGTGTACGACGAAAAATGTGTCCGCAGTTTTCGGCTCTAGGATTCTGTCCGCACCGCCTTGTGTCGTATAACCCTTGTTTTATGTTTGCAGGGTCGGGGGATCCAGTAAAACTTTGGCTCGAACGCAATGCTTGTGCAGCACGTGTTAGCGCATGCGTGTCATGTCCTACCGCCCTGGCACAATAGAACCGTGACTGATTCTGGACCCCGTCATGCCCTTCCTGCGGATAATTCCCCTGATAACGATTCACCCACTCGTGCCTCCTCTGGAGATAACCTGGCACACCCCACACCTTCCGGCACGCCTGTAGTCAGGCACGACACATCCCGCCGCGGAGAACACGCAGCCACGGTAGCTCCCGTAGCCGTTAACCACCGTGGACAGGTCGCCACTCAGGCGTCCACACCACGGGGAACTGTGTCCTCGGCCTCGTCGTCCTCCGCCTCGTCGTCGGCTCCCTCGCCATCCTCGCCGTCGTCGGAAACCCTTCCGCCGGTCAGCGATGAGGCAGGCCGCCGTCGAGAATTGAAGAAATATAAGGCCATCGCGACAGAGCTCTTAGTTTTCGCGACGGTGATCTACCTCGTGTGCCGGTGGTTGGAGCAGGACTCCGACGCAGCATGGATCGGTTATGTGCGCGCCGCCTCCGAAGCGGGCATGGTCGGTGCGCTCGCGGACTGGTTCGCCGTGACGGCACTATTCCGGCGGCCCATGCACTTGCCCATTCCTCACACGGCGATCATCCGGCGCAAAAAAGACCAGGTCGGCGAGGCATTATCGGGGTTCGTGGGGGACAACTTCCTCAATGCTGAGCTCATTACGGACAAGGTTCAGAAGGCCGACATTCCCGCCAGAGTGGGGCAATGGGCGTCGGAACCGGCCAATGCGGCGCGCGTGTCCGAAGAGGTCGGCAACGCGACGATCGCCATTGTTGAGGGCATCGACGATGACGAAGCCGCCGAGATGATCCGCACGATGGTGATCGACCGCATCGCGGAACCAGACTGGGGGCCGCCCGCAGGCGCGCTCATGGAGCAATTCATTGCGGAGGGAAAAGCCGAGCCGGTCGTCGACACGATTATTTCCTGGGCGTATGACCGCGCGCGCACTTCCGAGGAGCTCATTACGCGGTTGCTCAACCAGCGGGCACCGTCGTGGGCACCAGGGTTCATCAACGATCTGGTTGGCGAACGCGTGTACCGGGAAGTCGTCGATTTTGCGTACAAGGTGAAGACGGAGCCGGACCACGAGGCCCGCCAGGCGTTGCGTCGGGTGGTCAATCAATGGGCGTCGGACCTGCAGCATGATCCGAAGATGATCAGTAGGGTCGAGGAATTTAAACACGACGTGCTGTCCTCCGCACCCGTGCAAGCTGCACCCGGGACCGTATGGCGCAATATGAAAGAACAAATCGTTCGCATGGCGTCGGATCCGCAATCACATGTGCGACGCAGAATTGCCGAGGAAGTCTCTCTGTATGCCAACCGGCTCTTGACGGATCCGGAACTCCGCGCGCGATGGGGAGAGCGCGTCACGGGAACCGCGCGGTATATCGCGCAGAACTTCTCGGGCGAGGTGACCAGCATTATTTCCGAAACCGTGGAGCGCTGGGATGCCGACGAAGCCAGCGACAAGATCGAACTCATGGTGGGGAAGGACCTGCAATACATTCGCTTTAATGGCACCATTGTGGGATCCTTGGCCGGGCTACTGATTTACACGCTCTCGCAGCTGGTGCTGAGTCTGTAGCCTGGTGGGTGCCTGTAGTCTGGCAGCGAATCCGCCACCCTTGAAAACTACGTAGTGGGAGAGTCCGCGATGCATGTCATGATGACAATTTTCATGGTCCTCGGCTGGGTCATGGTGGCCATGAAATTAGCCATCACGGTCGTGGGGGTTGTGGGTGCCGTCGTTGTGGCATCCACCCGCTCCGACGCGTTCGAGGCCGGGGACCGCCGCCCCAAGTGGCAGTGGTTCGGAATCCTAGTGGTATCGACGCTCCTCGTGCTGTTCACTAGGAGCTTCATCTGGCTCTTCGGCATCGTGGCCATCGGCGTGTACTGGTTTGACGTACACCCGCAGCTCAAGAGCATCCAAAACGGCGAATACTACTGACGGCCATTAACGCGACCAGCGGCTGAATCACTGGTCGAGCCATCGTTCCGCGTCCCCAGGATCTGATTGGCATTATCCGACAGCGCTTTCAGATCGACGTCGTGACCTTCCTCCGTCACGCGCATACCCCGGCTGGTGACCTCCACGTGGGTCGCCTTCAGCTCCTTATTGCTGACATTGGCGGCATCTTCAATTTGCGACGTCAGAACGTCGGCCACAGACTGCGGAAGCGACATACCGAGCAACTTCGCGTTGGTCACCTTCATGGTGAGGTCGCCGTCGTCGATAGTGGGCTTGATCTCTAGATCGGCCAGGCCACCGGATAGCTCGAGGCTGAAGGTGCCCTTCGATGGGTTGGGGTTGACGGCCGTGACTTTGATGGCGCGATCGGCAATAGATTGCGCCGCGGGGGAGTAGGCAGCTTGGCGGTAGGCCTGACTACTGGCGTTTTGCGAATTGGTGCCTGAACTGCTCTTTCGCGTCACCCCACCCTGTGCCGCGGCTTCGATGTAATCGGTGGACAGCGTGGTATCCAGCGTGAGCGTGCCCGCCTTGTGAGAGTTCATGTTGAGGTTATCAATCGTGATTGTCGACGGCGGGTACCCGCTGACGTCGGGGGCCGATGTGGTGCCGTCGGGGTAGGTCACGTCGAGTGAATTAGGAATATCCACCTTCACATGGCTGAGCTTGCGCGTGATTACCGCAGGTAGAACCGGGTGCGTGCCGAACGAGACCTGTGCGGAGGACGACGAACCATCCGCGTGCTCTGAGAGCTCCTTTTTAATGTGAGAGGACACGTAGGCCCGCGCGGCAAATTCGGCGACCACGAGTACCACGATGGCCAGCACGATGACGACCACCATGATTTTTCCCAAAGAAGACTTAGAGCGATTCACGCGGACAAGTAAACCGGAGATCGTGGGGGCTCGGCAAGGGAAAATGCCGTATTTAGGAATGTTGTAGAAAACTATTCAGCAAATTCACAGAGTAGGGGCGTTTACGGGGCTTCTGGGGGCTCGCGGACTAGGTTTTTAGGTAATGAAGGTTATCGATTATGTCCGGTGGATGGGAATTGCTGCCTGAACCGGTGGGCTGGCCATTCCCCGACACTCGCGCGGGCTGGCAATCAAGCCGGGGAGTTCCGCACGGCATATTTCGATCGAGAGTGCGGGAGGTTGTGCCCGGACATTAGAGACCATCGAACGGGAATACACGCATATTCAGTGGCTTCTCGGTGGTTCACCTCTCGACGAAACGACGCTGGACTACGTCTACCAGCAGGATCTGCGTATAGCAGCCGGTGCCCTCATGAACCGCGCTTTCGCTGTTGTTGATTTCGGTGATGCTCCCCGTGATTACAGCCCGGAGGCGTCGCTGGCGGTGGCACGTGAGGTCAGTACAACCGCAGCTGGTTCAGCACTATCAGGACACATCCCTGCTTGGAACCTGGCTGAACCACTGGGGTTGCTCGCTTTGGTTGTGCGGGAGTACTTCACTGGTTCCACTATCCAGGAACTCACCCGCGACTACGTGCACCGTTGGAGTGAGGGGAGCCGTCAGACCGGTAGTGGCAACCATGTTGGTAGCCCGATGGCCTTTGGTCGTCTTGCCTACAGCATTGCTCGTCATCCTGATAGCAAATTAGCGTCTCCCGTTACTCCCATCACGCTGCACGTCCACGCAGAGGATCCGATTTTCACTGACCGGGTAGTTGAGCGGCTCATAGACCGTGCTCAGGCGTTCGCGATCACCTTCGGGAGTACCGTCGATTGTCGAGCAGTCTTTCACAATGTCCGACGCCACTCTTCTTTTCCTTCCACGGTTCACGAACCTGACGCTGAAGAAACTCCTGTCATTCTGTACAAAATTCCGCTGGACACAGGAATTCTGCGGGACGATTGCTTCGCTTCCTCTGTGACCGAGGCTGTCACCCCACCACTCGGAGCAGAGCCACAGGTCAATCACGAGTGTGAGCCTGTTGTCCTGCATCGTGATCCGGATAGCGGCTTTATTCAGGCTCGTCCGTTTACACCAGGTCGGACTCTCATTGATCGTCGTATTCAATGGGGTGATTATCTCCGGCCGGCTGAGGTTATTGACCAGTTACAGCGCGAGTGTTCCTTGGCTGATCCTGATTGTCTTGGGGCTCACGCGACGCCGACGTTGATGTGGGAATCAGTGGCGACGTGGGGACTGTCGGGGGATGTCCGAGTTGGAATGACCGGCATGTCTGAGCTCGACGATATTTCTGTGGATCGCGAACCACACACGTCCAGCCCAACAACAACCGTGCGCGCGGTCCACCCCAATGTTGTGTCATTAATGCGTGACTCGGTGGATCGACCGCTTCTCACCGTGGAGGTCGACGCTACTGCTTCACTCGGTAGCGTGGCTCATGATGTGTGCGATGTGTTGGACGAACTCGGAGTTACTCCATCGATGGACTTTCCCGTCGAGATAGTGCGGGCTGAGACAGCGCGGTCGAAAACCCCAGTTACTAGCCAAACTCGCACAGCGACGGAGAGCGTAAGTTCGCGCGACATTTCTCCAGGTAATCTGCGCCGGGCATCTCACTCGGACGCCTTACCGTGCTTATGGCCATTAGCGCTCGGGGCTCGAAGCGATGCCGTCACAGATCAGGCCATTGCACTGGCTGCGGTGCGTTTAGCTCTCCAGGATTGTGCTCCACACGCTGTCTCGTGGGTTGGCGTCAAGCATTCGCGGGTAGCGGGGTCTGCTGCCGAGCACTGCATTACGGTAGCTATCGCGCGTAGGGATGACGATACAGAAAAACCAGAGCACGACGCACTAATTGAAGGGGCAACGATGCAGTGAACCAGACCTGCTCCGCCCATTTCCCTGATATACACATCGTGTGCGAGATCGTTGATGGGGACGAATGCGTCGATATCCGCCAGTGGGTCACAGCTCTTGGATACCATCCAGTTTCTGGACTCTTACCAGCATATATGCAACTCGAGCGGCTGGACTGAGCAGAGGCTACAGACGGCTAGCTCGGGGATACGTCACCCCTCCGCAACAACATCCCATGGAACGGTAATGACGTTATCGCGGATTCGTCGCCGCGGAGCGTCGACAGGAAATCCAGATCGGTGCAGGTAGGTCAGCGCTTCCCGCCACCGAACGCGGGGGCCGTACACATCGAACGGTGCTGTTCTGTTCCACGCGTCGTCGAGCGTACTAAAAAGATCGTGGACGGGGTCGCCCGGAACATTGCGGTGGATCAGAACTTTAGGCAGACGTTCGGCCAGGTCAGAGGGTTTGTCAACGTCGAAAGGATCCCATGCGAGGGTCAGCGTGCGCGGCCCGTCGGCGTCGAGGAGGATCCAGGAACACCGGCGGCCGAGTTCGTCGCAGGTCCCTTCGATGATGTGCCCACCCGTCGCGAGCCGCGATTGCATCGTTTCCCACGCGGCATGAACATCCGCGACATCGTATTGCCGCAGCACATTGAACGCGCGGACTAAATGCGGCCGCAGCCCGGCCAGCTCAAAACCGCCGAGCGCGAAATGAACCCCATCGCGGTCGGGGAGGACGCGCTCGGGGTCGATCTCCAGGCCAGTGACGTCGATAGTAGGGCGAATGGTGCGCAAACGGGCGGCCCACTCGCAGGTCGTCGTCCAGCTCGCGCCGTAACCCACATCCACGGCCAGGGGCCTGTCCTCATGGAGGAGCGCGTGGCGCAGGTCCGCGTTATGAACAACCCACCGGTCGCACCGCCGCAGCCGGTTAATCCCCGTCGTTCCGCGTGTCACGGTGCCGACGGGCCCATTCCCACTCCACGATGGTGTGCGGACATTATGGGCGCGCAGATTCCGCGTCCCAGCGTCGGGGTGGCGGCGATTCCCATGTGGGGTCGAGGGTTTGTCCATAGGGGGTGCGGTTCAGCAGGGAGTGCGTTTGAAGCGTCGTTAGCGGTGGTGTGGATGTGGTACTACCCACTCGTCGATAGTGATCGTAGACTGAGGTGCCGTACTGTCACGAGTCAACCGGGGCTGAACGGCAGCCCGCCAATCCGACACTAAGGCTGAGCAGATGAGTTCTTTACCGACGAGTCCGCAGCAGGATTCTACCGATGACCTCCTGGAGCGCCTGGACGCGACCGTTGGTGTGTCCGTCGTCCGCGGGAAGTCATTCGCGGACTTAACGACGTTGCGCATCGGCGGTACTCCGCGCGCTGTCGTCGAGGTAACAACCCCCGGCGCTGTCGCCACAGTGGTCAAGGCGGTCGTTGATGCCCAGGTGCCGTGGATCGTCGTCGGCGGTGGATCGAACTTGGTGGTCGCGGAGAGCCCGTCGGTGGAGGAGCTGATTGCCGTTCATCTGATGGTTCGCCGGCCTATTTTGGACGATCCCGACGATGACGAATCGCAGCTAGCACCCGTCATGATGGACGTTCACGAAGGCACGGTGAGCTGTTTCGGTGGCGTCGAGTGGGATGCCCTTGTGGCCGCGACCGTGACATCGGGTTTGGGCGGATTGGAGTGCCTGTCGGGGATTCCGGGGTCGGTCGGTGCGACGCCGGTGCAGAATGTGGGCGCGTATGGCGTTGAGGTGTCCTCGGTGCTGCAGCGCGTGCTGTTGACTTATTGCGGCGATGGCGAGCACGAGCCGGGTGCGCAGGAATGGGTCACTCCCGACGCCCTCGACCTGGCCTACCGCTACTCGAACATCAAGTTCACCCGGCGGGCCGTGGTGACGGCCGTGGAGTTCCAATTGACGCCCGGGGGAGTGTCGGCCCCGCTTCGCTATGGCGAGTTGGCCCGGCGCTTGGGGGTGACCCCGGAAGAATCAGCCCAGGAGGGTGGCGCTCGACGACCAGCCGCGGCGGTGCGTGAGGCGGTCCTCCAGCTGCGGCACGGTAAGGGAATGGTTCTCGACGCGAACGATCATGACACCTGGTCAGCGGGTTCGTTCTTCACTAATCCCATTATCGACGCCGACGCCCTCCCTCTTATCCGTGAGGCTGTCCGCCAGCGGTGTGGTGATGATGTCGCGGAGTCGATGCCAGCGTTCCCCGTCGGCAATCGTGTGAAGTTATCGGCAGCGTGGTTGATCGATAAGTCGGGGCTGACGAAGGGATGGAAGGTTCATGCTCACGCACCGGCGTCATTGTCAACGAAACATACGCTGGCCTTGACCAACCGCGGCGGGGCCAACAGCGCGGATATCGTCGAGTTGGCCCACGCCGTGCAAAACCATGTTCGGGAGGTCTTCGGGGTGACGTTGGAACCCGAACCAGTGTGGGTGGGGTTTTAGGCCGGCTGTGGAGCCATTGGCGCTAGTTTTTCTTTGTGCGCTCGATGATGTCGTCGCGGACATCACGTCGGCGGACCTTTCCCATGTGGTCGCGGGGTAAATCGTCGAAGTGATAGAACGTGCGGGGAACCTTGTATCGGGCTAGGGATTCCCTACAGAAGTCCTTTAATCCATCAGGGTCGAGGGCTGCTCCGGGTTCCAAGCTAATACCTGCGACGACTGTTTCAGAACCATCTTCACGGGGGAGACCGACAACTGTTGCGGCTTCAATATCGGGGTGCCGGGTGAGGACGTCTTCGACCTCTTGCGGGTACACATTGAATCCGCCAGTGATAATGATTTCTTTGGTCCGCGCGACTAAGCGAATGAAGCCATCGGGCTCCATGATCCCGACGTCGCCGGTGATGTACCAGCCGTTATGGAAGCTTTTTGCGTTGGCTTCGGGGGCATTGATGTATCCAGAGAAGACCTGAGGGCCTTTGACCAAGAGTTCTCCTGGTTCCCCATCGGGCATGGTGCGATCTAGATTATCTTTGTCCGCAATGCGAATAATGGTGTCGGGGAACGGGATGCCGACGTATCCGGGACGTCGGTTATCGGTCATGGGGTTCCCGGCAATGATGGGGGAGGTTTCCGTCAGCCCATAGCCTTCGATGAGATGTCCTTTGGTCAGTGCTTCCCACTTTTCGACGGTAGAGGCGGGCAGGGATGATGCGCCGGAGAATGAGTTACGGACGCCATGGATATCAATGCCCTTCTTTGTCGCCTCAGCGGCAATACGCTCATACAACGTAGGGACTCCGGGCAGCCATGTAGGAGTCTCTTTCTTCATAATCGACATGATGAGCTTCATATCCGGTGAGGGCAGCAGAATGAGTTCTGCACCGCCGATGAAGGGCCCAAATAGCATGGTCATCACGATGCCGTAGGCGTGGAACATAGGCAGCGCAGTAAGGAAAGTCTCTTTGCCTGGGCGTAAGTCAGGAACCCACGCTTTGCCCTGAACAACATTGGCCACAAGGTTGCGGTGGCGCAATTCTGCGCCTTTGGGCGCTCCCGTCGTGCCGGAGGTGTACAGGATAAGTGTCGGGTCATCGGGATCGGCGTCATAAGGTTCGATGGTGGATCCATCCCCACCGAGGCCGTCGGAAATGAGAGTTTCCCAAGGAATTGTCCCATCGACTGAGGTGGTGAGCTGGCCCCTCATCTTGGAAAGGGGAGGAAGAGGGATCCGGAGAGCTAGCCGATAGTGCAGAGGCATAGCTTTTGTCATATCCACCGAAACAATGGTGTCTAAAGCAGTATTGGGGTCGGCACGAAGCTTTTCGACCATCTCGACCGATTTGTCCCACGCGATCGCGATACGCGCTCCATGGTCTGCAAAGGGGCCTTTGAGCTCAGGAGCGGTATAGAGAGGGTTATGTTCGACGGGTACCGCGCCTAGCATGACGCAGGCGAAAAAAGCATGAATGTGCTGAGGACAATTAGGCATGAGGAGTGCGACGCGATCGCCTTGGCGCACTCCAAGGGCATAGAGTCCGGCTGCGGCCCGACGTACCTCGCGATCGACATCCTTCCAAGATTGTTTAGCTCCAAAGAAGGAAAGGCCTGGTCGATTGCCAAATTTGGCCAGGTTGTCGCGGTAAATGGTGGACAGCGTTATGCCCTCATAATCCAGCTCATGGTCAGTCCATTCGGGGTAATACTGTAACCATGCTTTATCGTCGGTTGCTCCCATGTTTGCACTTTCTGTCGTAGCGATAGGTGGAAGGGACACTCTCGAAGGGGTGTGCCGTGGGCGTGATTGATGTGAAGCGATAGTACGCCTCAATTCCGAGTGGAGCTTAGGCCTCTTATCGTTAAGACCTCTTGGGATAGACCTAGGCAGCGACGGGGAACTGAGGCGTTTTTCACCCTAACGCTAACGACTCTCCATATGAAATTTTTGTAGGCAAAAAAATAAAAATAGTGGTAATTCGGCAACTACATATTTGCTACATTGTCGGACGCCGAATCGCTCCGCCCTATGGCCAACCCCGAAACTCCCCCGGGATGTCAGAGTGCAACGCTTGCAAGGATCGCCCGATTCATCCACCCTTGGTGGCATGACAACTTCTCCTCGCGGTCGGATCGCCGTGATCTCGATGCACACCTCTCCCATTGAGCAACCGGGGGTCGGTGATGCCGGAGGAATGAACGTCTACATCCGATCCACCTCATTAGAACTGGGTGCATTGGGGTACAAGGTCGATATCTTCACCCGCGCCACACGCTCTAGCCAGGGGAAAATCGTGCAGCTCGCGCCGAATGTTCGGCTCATTAACATCATTGCCGGTCCCTACGAAGGGCTCACCAAAGAGGAACTCCCCACACAAATGGTCGCCTTCACCGGCGGCATCATCGAATTCGCCCATTGTGAAAAAGTGTCCTACTCGCTCATCCACTCACACTATTGGATGAGTGGACAGGTGGGGTGGCTTCTCCGCGACCTATGGCAAGTCCCACAGATTCACACCGCGCACACCCTCGCGCTTGTCAAGAACAGTGCGCTGGCCACGGGCGACCGCCCCGAACCCGAATCACGGCGCATCTGTGAACAACAAATCGTGGACAACGCGGATCGCCTCGTCGTCAATACCGAAGCAGGAAAAGATAACCTAGTCTTCCACTACGATGCCAACCCCGAGCACATCGACGTCGTCCTCCCCGGGGCAGATGTTACACAATTCTCGCCGGGATCCGACCGGGCAACAGAACGCAGCCGACGTGAACTCGGCGTCCCTCTGCATGCCACGGTCATCGCCTTCGTCGGACGCATGCAGCGATTGAAAGGCCCGCACGTCCTCCTGCGGGCCGTCGCCGATATGATGAAAAAGCGCCCGGACCAGGAACTACGCGTGCTTATGTGCGGCGGACCATCCGGCAACGGGCTCGCGCGCCCCACCGAATTTGAAGACCTCGCGCGGGACCTCGGCATCGACTCCCTGGTGCGATTCCTTGCACCCCGCCCGCCAGAGGACCTCGCCAGCGTCTACCGCGCCGCCGACATCGTCGCCATCCCTAGCTACAACGAATCCTTCGGGCTCGTCGCCGTAGAAGCCCAAGCATCCGGCACCCCTGTCGTTGCAGCGCGTGCCGGTGGACTGCCCATCACCATCGACGACGGCACCAGCGGAATCCTCGTCGACGGCCATAACCCATCCGATTGGGCCGCCGCGTTGCAAGCCTTGTGCGATGACGACGATCGTCGAATCGCCATGGGCGAAAACGCCACCGCCCACGCCTCCAGGTTCTCCTGGGCCAGCTCGGCACGCCACCTCAGTGACATTTATGAGGATGCAATCAAGAAAGGCCCCCACGTTCGTTGCGGAAGTGACCGCGCCGGGGCGTCATAGAGGCCACAATGGGGAGTATGACCAAAAACGACCTGATCGCACTCCTCGACGAGGCGGACATTGATTATGACGCCCCCGACGGCAAGGACTTTGTGGCCGTTATCCTGCCGGGAACCCGGCGGCTGAAAACCGTCGCGCTGCTGATCCCGGGCCAGAATTACCTACGCATTGAAGCGTTTGTGTGCCGTGCCGTCGAAGAAAAACAGGCCGACGTGTACCGGTTCCTGTTGCAGAAGAACAACAAGACATTCGGTGTTGCCTATACGCTCGACGCCAATAACGACATCTATCTGGCTGGATATCTACCAGCGAATCTAAGCCCGCAGGACCTGGATCGGGCTCTGGGGCAGCTACTGGATCGGGCGGATAACGATTTCAACCGGATGCTTGAGATGGGATTTGAGGGATCCATCCGCAAAGAATGGGCCTGGCGATTAAGCCGCGGTGAGTCAACGAGAAATCTGGAAGCCTTCGAGGCTCTTCGACCTGCCGACGAGTAGCCGGGAAGCAGCCGATGAGCAGCCACCGCCCAGTGCACTGGGGATGGTCATTCAGGCGCACTAGGCAAGGTGTTGCCATTCGTGGCACGATAGAGGGCATGAGTAACGGAAAACTTATTCTTCTTCGTCATGGCCAGAGCCAGTGGAATTCCACGAACCAATTTACGGGTTGGGTCGACGTTGATCTCACTGAAAAGGGCGAGGCAGAAGCCAAGCGCGGTGGCGAGCTCATCAAGGAAAAGGGCCTTCATCCCGAGGTGCTCTACACCTCCCTGTTACGACGGGCTATCCGCACCGCTGACATTGCCCTCAACGCTGCCGACCGGCTGTGGATCCCGGTTATCCGCGATTGGCGCTTGAACGAGCGTCACTACGGTGCGCTGCAGGGCTTGAACAAAGCCGATACCAAGGAAAAGTACGGCAACGAAAAGTTCATGGCATGGCGTCGTTCCTACGACACCCGCCCGCCAGAGCTCGAGGACGGCGCGGAGTACTCGCAGTCCGACGACCCGCGTTACGCCAACCTTGACTCGGTCCCGAAGACGGAGTGCTTGAAGGACGTCGTCGCTCGCTTCGTCCCGTACTTCAAGGAAGAAATTCTTCCGCGCGCACAGAAGGGACAAACCGTCCTCATCGCTGCTCACGGTAACTCCCTGCGTGCGCTGGTCAAGCACCTGGACAACATTTCCGACGACGACATCGCCGGCTTGAACATCCCGACCGGTATCCCGCTGGTCTACGAGATCGCCGAGGACGGCTCCGTTGTGAACCCCGGCGGAACCTACTTGGATCCGGAGGCTGCTGCCGCCGGAGCTGCCGCCGTTGCCAACCAGGGCTCGAAGTAAACGCTTGAGCGCCTGAGCGCGCAGTTATAGCGAGCGCGCAGTAACGCCTGATCTTGCAGTACACGGGGGGGATTGCAGAGACAGTAGGATGGCCCACGGTGGCGGAGGCAACTGCCAACTTCCAAGTGCCTGAGCGAACAGTGCGAAGTGCTGTTCAAGAGGCCGGGATCACGCTACCGAGGGACCGTATAAAAACCGCCAAAGCCGTAAGCAATACACGGTTCCCCTACCTCTTTTGGCAGTCACTCTTTGAGCGGTTGTTCTCCCAGCGACACCAGTGGATTTTTCTAGGAATGCTGGCGTAAATAATTCAGTGCAGGTTGCCCTCAACGTCGTTACTAGAGTTGAGCTTATTTATGGAGCGGTAGAGCAGATGAGTACTAACTGGGTGCGGCTATTTTGACAGACAAGAGGGGGCCGTTTTCGGATTATCAGCTTGAGGACACTATCGCTTGGGTAGATGAATCAGGTTCAAATTCGATTAAAGATCCAGGAACTTACATCCTGAGTGCTGCGGTGTGTTTTGCGGAAGACATCGAAGAAACCCGGCAGGCAACACGTCTGCTGCTTAAAAAGGGACAGCGAAAGTTACACTGGATAGATGAGAGCGCGGAGCGCCGTCTAACAATTATTGAAACAATTTCGGGTTTTCCGTTAGAGAACATTGTTGTTGTCCGTTCATATCCGGACGTCTGCGATAAGCCGGAGCGCCGTCGGCGTAAATGCTTGGAACGGCTGATCATGGAGCTTGAATCCCTAGAAGTTACTGCCATGGTGCTTGAATCGAGGGGAAAGCATCAGGATAAGTTGGATATGGAGATGCTGAGCCACCTGCGTACTCAGCAGATAGTGTCAAACATTCGTATGCATCATAAAACCGGCCCGAGTGATCCAATGCTATGGGTACCAGATGCTTGTTGTGGCGCGGTTGTGGAGAAAAGATGCGGAACACCAGTGTTTTATTCGTACATTGAAGAGAAAACCACGGTGTATGTGATCTAGAAAACGCAAATCTCGGGCCCCATCGTCCGGTGGGATGTCCCGAGATTTACTTCTTCACAACACGCATGCTGTGAAGCTCTGATTTCATTATGCCACGTTATGTGAAGTCATGCCATGCTGTGTGACATTGTATGAATCCAACTGATCGTGTCGGTGGGGCTTACTTGTTCAGGTTTTCAGCTGTTACAAGGCGATACGTGGTGATTTCACTGGCGCAGTCGTCTACCGAGTAGGATGACCGTCAGGGCACTCTGAAGGCGCCAATTGGCGTACGGCTGAGATGATGCCGCCTATGCGTGACCGGCAAACAATGGCCCGCCGTGTGCGCGGCTACGTTACCCACTCAAAGACACGCCCGGGCCTATCCACTACACCGCAGCGGGCTACCGCTCCTGAACGCAAAGCCCTGGCCACGATGGGTCACAGAGGCAGACAGAAAGCCGCCGAGCGCTGGAAGACTAGCCCCACGGCGACTACGCACAAAACGAACTAAAAAGGATCTAGAAAAAGCATTCTCCGAAGAGAACAGCAAGGTAAGACGCGGCGGCTTCGGATTGCAGTGTGGTTCCTGGAGGGGTTGCAGCTAATCCGAGTGGGGTTCTGAGGCATGGGGGAGCCCGCCCCGCGTGACCGACTACGCTTAATGATGTGTCCGCGACAATCGGCATCATCATCGCAGTCAGTGTGTTCGTCGGGGGAGCCATTGGTTTCACGGTGGCCAAATTGCACCGTGTTCTCTCTGGTGTGCAATTACTCCACCCGCGGCTGAAACCCCGCGCAGGTGGGGACGCGCCCGGTCGCGAACCGACGGCCCGTGTTCAGAAACCAGCTTCGCCATCGCGCCAGGCCAAAGCTCGCCAGCCCAAAGCTAAGGCGCCGAGTAAGCTGGTGACCTACGCCGACGTGCTCAATGTGGCCGTCGATAATTCCCCCATCGCGGTGGTCGTCGTCGATAAGCATGAAGACATTGTGCTAGCCAACGATGCTTCCCGGGTACTGGGCATTGTGGATAAGACGCACATCAACCGGGCGGCCTGGGGAGCTGCGCTGAAAGTCTTTGCGGACGGTGAGCCGCGCGAGATCGTGTTCCGCCCGGAGCGGTCTGCTCGTGAGACCCGCGAACGTCCTATTTTTTCGGTGAAAGCCGCCGTTCGCTTACTTTCTGACAGCGACAGTCGCTTCATCGTTATATATGCGATTGATGACTCAGAGAATGTGCGCATGGAAACTGCGCGGAGGGATTTCGTCGCGAATGTGTCACATGAATTGAAATCGCCGGTCGGAGCGGTGTCGTTAATGGTGGAAGCCCTGCTTGAGGCCAAAGATGATCCCGATTCTGTCGAATATTTCGGCGGAAAAGTGATGAAAGAAACCCAAAGACTGGGCCAATTGATCACCGAACTAATTTCCTTAACCAAGCTACAAGGTGCGGAGCCATTACCTGATTTCGAAGTCCTGAGCATCGACGATGTGGTTGACGAAGCAATGGAACGATGCCGATTTGCCGCCGAAGCACACGACATCTCACTCTCCACCGACGCTCCCTGCGGGGCCACCGTGCTAGGGGACACGAACTCACTGGTCACCGCCGTGAGCAACCTCATCATGAACGCCATCAACTACTCGCCGGAAGCAACACCGGTCACCGTCACCAGGGAAGTGCTCTCTGACCGTGACAAAGGTCGGCAGGTCGTCGATGTTCGCGTGACAGATCGCGGAATCGGCATTGCCCCCGAAGACCAAAAACGCGTCTTCGAGCGGTTCTTCCGCGTCGACAAGGGGCGGTCTCGACGAACAGGGGGTACCGGTTTGGGATTGGCGATTGTGAAGCATGTGGCAGCAAACCACGACGGCGACATTAAGCTATGGAGTAAGCCGGAAACCGGATCAACATTCACTTTGGAGCTCCCGACGCATGACTAGTGTTCTTATTGTCGAAGATCAGGAAACGTTATCCGAGCCGCTTGCATTCCTCCTGCGCAAGGAGGGATTTGATGTCATTATCGCCCCCGACGGGCCGACGGGTCTGCGCGAGTTCAGCCAGCACGAGATCAGCATTGTTCTCCTCGACCTTATGCTCCCGGGGATGTCCGGCACCGAGGTCTGTAAAAAACTGAGGCAAAGCTCTACCGTCCCCATCATCATGGTCACGGCACGAGATACTGAGATGGACAAGATTGTTGGTCTCGAATTGGGTGCCGACGATTACGTCACGAAACCGTATTCGGCCCGCGAACTGATCGCGAGAATTCGGGCAGTGCTTCGACGTGGCCGCGGGACTTCTGGGCCTGACCAGTTTGACGACGAAATCCTTGAGGTCGGGAACGTGCGGATGGACGTGGAACGCCACTCGGTATGGGTGGACGGCAAAGAAATCAACATGCCCTTGAAGGAATTTGACCTGCTGGAATACCTGATGCGGAATGAAGGGCGCGTGCTGACACGTGGCCAGCTGATTGACCGAGTGTGGGGGCTGGACTACGTGGGGGACACGAAAACGCTGGATGTTCACGTAAAGCGGTTGCGGTCCAAAGTGGAGGATGATCCCTCGCACCCGCACCACCTGATTACGGTCCGGGGGCTTGGATACAAATTCGAGTAAGGGCGGGCCCCGGCGGTTTTAGCGGCGTGGTGAGGTTTGTGCTTCCCGCCCGTTTTTAGCGGCGTGGTGCCGCGCGGTTTTAGTTGGCCGGGTGTGTGCCGGCGACCGTTGCCGGATGCATCGCAACAATCGGCATTCCCAACGACACAGGACGACGTGAATTCTGCGCAGCTTCGGTTTGTTGCGTGACGTTGGTCTGCCCCTCGGCCTCCATCACGATCCGAGCCCGTTCCTCTAACGCCTCACAATGCTCCGCGATGACCTCGTAAGCGCTCTCGCCGAGCATCTCGGTCAACTCATCTTTATGCGTGCGCCACAGGGATTTCCTGTGGAGGAAAGGCATCGGCGTATGGCAGCCCGGAGCGCCGCTGCAGTACCAGTCGAAGTCCTCTCCGCCGTCGCCCCACCCGCGGCGTTCGTATTCGCCAATCGTGGTGTGCAGTATTTCGTGGCCGTCGGGGCGGGTTTCCCAGTCCTCCGTGCGGTGCAGAGGTAGTTGCCAGCAGACCTCGGGTTTGGCGTATTCCAGCCGTTCGCCAGTGTCCATGGCCCACTGGTGGAGAGCGCACCCCGTGCCCGTCGGCCATCCCGGTCGGTTCGCGAAAATGCAGGCACCATCCACAATGGGCGTTTTGAGTGCTGGTTCTGGTTCGCCGTCGTCATTGTCTAGCTCATCCCACACCAGCCAAGGCTCCAACTCCGCCGGATCGCGGGTGCTCAGCCACTCGTCCGTCCCCTCCGGGCGAAGCTGCCAATACTTCGCGGGCATGCGGGATACGCAATCCGTGAGAGCGTCGTGATCGTCTTCGTCGGCAAGAAATGCCCCGTGAACACAGCAGCCAGCATTGGGCATCGACGATTCAATTCCCGGGCATGCGTCGGTGCCGAACCGGCAGGAATAGCCGGAGAGCAGCCAGGTGAGATCGACGGTGATGAGGTGATCCTCGTCGTCCGGGTTGAGGAAGGAGAACCATTCGCGCGGGAAGTCTGCGGGGACTTCCACGCCGGCGCGGATGGAGCGGTCCGCGAGGGTGCCCTCGGGGTAGCCGGTGCGCATGGGATGGGTGCGCGCTGTGGAATGGGTGGGTTTAGGAGTGGGCATTGCGCACTCAGCATAGATGCTGACCGGGCGAAATTGGAATAGTGGGCCAATGCGGCACCGAGATGGAGAGATGCCCATCGAACATTTTACTTGTGCCAGACGGGTGATTGGCCGTTGATGGCGCGATCGTCTGATACCGATCCTCAATTTTTGTGCGGGCGAACGGGAGCTTGACGGCCTGAGTGCAAGCACGTATTACTCAAATGGAAGACGCGATTGCGTTGAAAATTTGGGGGGCCATGAGATCTATAACCACCGTATCCCGAATGAGCTCAAGGAGCCTATCGAGGAGGACACGGACGCCAAAGAAGGAACGCTCAGTAACTAGCCGTCAGATCTGGGAGCTAGGCGAATACGGACGGGGACAGGCCTGTGCTATCAATGCTGAGCACCCCGTCTTGTTCCACGAGTGCGATTATCGATCCATTCTTAAGTTCAAGCTTGGTGACTACGGCGTTAACCCCGTTAACACCGGCTGTTCGGTGGGACAGAAGAAGCTCACGGGAACTAGCAGAAATGGTCGTTTTGAAAAATAGTTGTGCGCTATTAACCGCTTTCAGCGGTCACCTAAATAGCGGAAAGCTGGTGGGAGCTGGAGTCAGAAACAAAATGAGATCTTACGACTGAAGATAAACGCTTTCCTGAAATGAAAAACGGCCTCGAGCTGATGCTCGAGACCTGAATTTCTTTTTAATATGCAGGTGATTCCTGCTCGGTAAAGTTGATCTTACTGTCCACCTCTATTAAATGCAAGCATAGACACCATCGAAGTCGGGACACGAAGCCATCATGAGACCGTCAACTCGCCAACATCTAATCAACAACATTCCCGCCCCAAGATTCCAGACCTACCTTGACGCGGCGCAACAAGATCCAGACAAGGCTTTCGCCCTGTATCAATGGAATATTGAAGTAGCAGCTGCGGTAACCAGCACTTTAGCCATCGTTGAAATCGCTCTCCGTGACACGATTGATCAACAGCTCCGGAAATGGAACACCATTGAGGGGGGGAACTGATCAATGGATTACCCAACCGAGAGTGCCCCTTGCTCATATTGTTCGTCCAACCCCGCCCTCAAGGTGGTCAAACTCTCGAAAACGCCGAACAGGAGAGCTGTACGGGAACTGGTGGGAAGCCAGAGCTTTAGGGGCCATGAAAGATGCTTTAGGCAACCGCACAAATCGAACTCCTTGCCATGACGATCTGGTGGCGTCGCTATCCTTTGGAACATGGCGGCATCTTATTCCAAAGCCTGTTTCTTTGGGTGGCCGATCTGCCGGGCCGCAGGTCCATATCTGGGAAGATGCGATAAATCTGGAAACAAATATCTGCAATGATGGTAAAGGGTTTAACGCTTCAGCAGGAGCAGCCTACTACTGGTGTTCAACATTGTTATATGCGAGAAATCGTGCCTCGCATCTCGAACCACTATTAGACGTTGATGCGTTACATCATTGGCACCGGGTCGCTAGCCGTACCGTCAAGGCTCTGTGGCCAGATGCAGAAGTGTGGATTACTGGCCCCGCTCGAATACCTCGGGTTATTCGTCGTAGACCACTATGATCACAGTTAATTAACCTAGCTGTAGTCCTAAGTAGCCCCCTAATATACGACTGATTCACGAGACGCTAACCCTGTTTTCGATGAGGAAAATGGGCGGGTGTTTTTATTCCTTGCTGACCCGGGGGCCGAAGATTCCGGCAGGTCCTCGATGGTAATCAACCTTGAAACTGCCGTAATCATTCCCGGTGGCGCTGATTTTTTCACGACAGGAAAGGGTGTCCTGCGCGGTGCTGATAATGCAGACGACGGTGTATTCCTGTCCCGTCGTCGGGCTCTTTTGTGTGAAGTCAGCGCGCATTATGGGAGTCACAGTCGGGTCAGGAGTCCACTTGGAGTACGTCTGCTGCATCGCGGAGGTGAATATTGCTCCTGCAAAACCGCAGGATGTTCTCGCCTCTGCCTTAATCTCATCGCCGTCGTAGGTTGTGCCACAATATCCGCCGATTTGATTGGGATTGGGGATGTAATTGCTCGTCCCGTGCAACGTGGATGGTGCGTCCTCTTGCCGACGACTGTCACTCTCGGTGGCGTCGCCATCTCTATGTTGATCGGACTCTGCCTGGGAGTCGAGAGAGGGCCGAATGTTCGCGTGGTTGTTTGATGTGTCGCGGGGGCTCGAGGGTGAGGCAGCCGACGGGGAAACTGCCGATGGTGAGCCCTGAGATGTCTCGTCATTGCGCTGGTCACATCCGGGCAGACAAAGACAGACCACAGGCATAACACTGAGGAGGGAAACGTATTTTCTACTTCTCGTCATGTCACCCATCGGCTTAAGCTCACCCTTCACCATAGATATTTCTGACATTATGCAGATTACCTTGGGGCCGGTCCTTATATTTCGTTCTTTTGTTTCGTGTCACTTCGCGGATCTGTCGCGGTGTTTCGACGGACGTATGATGGGTAAAACGTTTACTGGTCCAATGAATTTTCGGTCCAACGAAGGAGCCATCATGACTAAGAAATCACTTCAGCGTCGGCTGTCCCGCGCAAAGAAGCTGTACGCAGGGCATGCGCCTAAGAAAGAGCCAGTTTCGCAGAAGGTTACGCGGCTCGCTCTCGGCGGATTTATGACGATGGCGGGTGTGTCACACCTCGCGTGGAACCGCAAAACATTCCAGGACCAGGTCCCGTCCTGGGCGCCGTTCTCCGAGGACTCGGTCGTCGTCGGCTCTGGTTTGGCAGAAATTGGCCTCGGCTTAGGCCTCTTAGCTTTGCCCAAGGAGCGTCGCAAAGTCGGGGTCGCGTTGGCAGCTTTCTACATTGCTATTTTCCCGGGCAATGTGGGGCAGTATGCCGAGAAGAACGGCGGATTTAACCTGGATACCGACGGCAAACGCCTCCTGCGTCTCTTCGGTCAGCCGGGATTGATCGCTGCTGCACTGTGGGCTGGCGGCCTGCCTGAGAAGGACTAAGTAAAGGACTAAACAACCGAGCGGGTTACGTCACTCCGCCCGCCACCCACGTTGGTTCGTTTATCGCACTGATACAGTTATGTTCCGTGCGACTCGGTGTACTAGACGTAGGAAGCAACACCGTTCATCTCGTGGTGGTTGATGCCCGTCAGGGTGGTCAACCGTCGGCGATGAGCGACTGGAAAACCACCATGCGGCTCATGGAGCACATTAATAAGCATGGCGAGTTGAACTCGAAAGGCCGCCACAAGCTCGTCAAAGGGGTCAAAGAGGCCTCTGACTTGGCGGAAACGTTCGGTTGCGATGACATGATCCCCTTCGCTACGTCCGCGGTGCGGTCCGCCACCAACTCCGACGACGTCCTGGCGGAAGTGAAAGACCAGACCGGCGTCGAACTCAAAATTCTGTCCGGCGAGGACGAAGCCCGCCTGACATTTCTTGCTGTCCGACGGTGGTACGGATGGTCGGCCGGGCGAATCATTGACCTCGACATCGGTGGCGGATCCCTGGAGATCAGCGCCGGGCCGGATGAAGACCCGGAAGACGCGTTCTCCGTGCAGTTGGGTGCGAACCGGTTGACCCACGATTGGCTGGACCAAGACCCGCCGTCGAAGAAGAAGATTAAAGCGCTGCGCGATTACATCGACGCGGAATTGGCCACCCCAGCAGCGACGATTAAAAACCACGGGGTCCCCGATCTTGCCGTGGGAACGTCGAAAACCTTTAGAACATTGGCCCGACTGACGGGTGCCGCCCCCAGTTCGGCTGGCCCGAGGGTGAAACGGACGTTGACGCGCGCGGGTGTTCGGCAGTTGATTGCATTTATTTCTCGGATGACGGCGGAGGACCGCGCGGAGCTTGAGGGAGTCAGTGCGGATCGGGCGCCGCAGATTGTGGCCGGTGCGCTGGTGGCTGAGGGGGCCATGCGCGCGCTGGACCTGGAAGAGATCAACATTTGCCCGTGGGCGCTGCGTGAAGGCGTCATTATGCGGTACACCGATTCGCCAGACTTCGTGGCGGATTATCAATAGGTGCGCTTGGGCGTAGTTGCCATAGTGGTGTGGCCGGAACGTGTGGCCGCGCGACGGCTGGATTTGCGGTCGCCGCGACGTCGGTAATCGTTTGATTGTCGGGATTCTTTGGCTTATACACCTAAGAGTGAAACTAGTTTGTGGCCCAAAAATGTGGCCATATGTTCATTGTTGGCCTGCGCTTGGGTAGGGTTGAGGGCGTTAATGTCCGGCCCGTGAATAATGGGCCATTCTCCATTGATGGTCGAGAGGACGGTATGGCTGGCGACCAAATAACTGTGGCAGAACTTCTTGCTCGTCGCGCCGCGAGCCGGAAGAGTGCCGACGTAGCTGGGGAACCGGCTGACGATGCCGATGTTGCTCCTCGACGGCACCGGAACATTGAACAGGGGGGCGTGTCCGTTGCAGAGCTGACGGGCTCCATTCCAAAAGTCACTGACGAACACCTTGAGAACGGCGGAGACGAGGAGCCGACGGACGTCGATGTTGACGACGTCGATGAAGTAGAGGCCGAATCCTCAGCGTCCGTGAATAGTGAGTCTGCAGATAGTGGCTCGGTGGACAGCGACTCGTCGTGGTCCGACGAAACCTGGGCCCGAGCTGCACAGAACGATGCACATGATGATCAGAGTGCCGACGATGTCGAGCCGGTTGATCAAAGTGCCGACGATACGCGCGTAATTGACGACGAAGCTGACGTTGACAGTGACGCTGATGCAGCCGACGTCGAAGCTGAGGATGCCGCAGGCACCGTTTGGAATGAAGATACGTGGGCTGTGAGTGCGGATGATGCTGACGATTCGGCCGCTAGCAGCGACATTGCTGACGATGATCAGTCGCGTGGCTCCGTTTCGGCGGCGACCTCGCGTACATCAACTCCGTCGACGGAAGAGACTCGGAATCTGCAACAGATTACCGACGAGGACCTCGCGGCCGCCGACGAACATCCCGACAACCAGGGGTTAGTGCGTGACGGCTACCCCTCTGATGACAGCGCTGGCATCGATGATGAGCCCGCGTACCGGCACGATGAGCAGGCAGGGATTCTGCCGGAGGAAGAGTACGACGATTCGGATCACTTGTCGGAGTACTCCGATGAGGACGATGAGTTCTCAGACCGGGACGAGGCTGCGGCTAGGGCCACGTCCTCGGGTAAGAGTGCCTCCTCTGACAAAGGCGAGTCCTCGGACAAAATGAACATTGGCTTGATGATCGTCCAGATCATCGTCGCCTTGGCTGCTGGCGTGGCCGTGTTCAAAGGGTTCACCATTTTGTGGAACAGGTTCTCGGTGCCGCTGACGGCATTGCTGGCCATCGTCATGACTCTTGTGTTCGTCGGGGTGGTTCACGCTCTTCTGCGGGAAAAAGACAAGCTCATCATGCTTCTTGCCGCGGTTGTGGGGCTCGCGCTGACCTTCGGGCCGTATCTCGTCGTCATGTAGCGAACCCGCGTCGTCGGGGTCGGTGGACGTACATGGTTGACTCTGGCACCCTGGGTGCATGACTAAAATCGCGGTAATTGGTGGAGGAAAAATCGGCGAGGCCCTGATCGGCGGCCTGCTGTCTGGCGATTACGATCCGACAGACATTGTCGTAGCTAATCGACGCCCAGAGCGCAGCGACGAGCTCAAAGAGCGCTATGGAGTTACCGCCGTTGACGACGATGCCACTGCGGTAGAAAACGCGGACATTGCTTTCCTATGCGTGAAGCCCTACGACACGCTCGGCGTGGTGGAAAGCATTGCAGATGTTGTTGACCACAATGACACGGATACGATTCTGGTGTCCATGGCAGCAGGAATCACCTTGTCCTCGCTGGAGGGGATTGCCTCCGCGGGGACTGCCATTGTGCGCGTAATGCCCAACACTCCCATGCTGGTGGGCAAGGGCGTCAATGTCATAGCCCGGGGTCGCTTCGTCTCTGACGAGCAACTGGAAACGGTATCTGACCTGCTCGGACTGCTGGGCTACACCGCGGAAGTCAAAGAATCACAAATGGACGCGGCGACCGCAGTGTCCGGATCAGGCCCGGCCTATTTCTTCCTCGTTCTGGAAGCCATGACGGATGCCGGCGTCAACCTGGGGCTACCCCGTGAACTTGCTAAGGAATTGGCCTCACAAACAGCACTGGGTGCGTCCACGATGGCCACGCAGGAGGACGCCGACCCTGTGCAGCTCCGCGCGAATGTGTCGTCGCCAGGTGGGACGACGAGTGCAGCAACTCGAGCCCTCGATGAGAACGGGTTGCGTACCGCCTTTTATCGGGCTATGGAAGCATGCGCGAAGAAGTCTGAGGAGCTGGGGAAGCCAGCGTCGAAATCGGATAATTCGGGTGAGAACTAAAAGGAGTAAGTTTTTCACACTCGTCCCATGAAGCTCAGGGGTTCTCATCGGTTCCATAGGTGTTCTTAACTGCACAATTAACACGTTGGGTCCCCCTATGATCGCTATGACACATCATTCACGCTAAGCTGGTCTAAGCACGTGCGTGTCACCCTGCGGGAGGGGAAGCCTGCAGCGCGGCGTGCCGAAAGGTAGAAAACTGAGTATGAGCCATGCAGAAAACGGATCGTTTCTGACGGTCGCTGAAGTTGCAGACATTATGCGAGTCTCCAAGATGACCGTGTACCGCCTGGTCCACGCCGGTGAGCTTCCGGCTGTTCGCGTAGGGCGTTCCTTCCGGGTGCACGAGTCTGCGGTGGATGAGTACCTCAAAGAGTCGCACTACAAAGCGATCTAGTCGCACACGATCTCCTCGTTGGTTGCGAGGGGTGAGGCGAGAAAGTCTCACCCCCACCAGCGAATTTGTCTGTGACGGACACTGCGTGGCAGATACGCCCTACGTTTCACTTTTGGTTTTAGCACGTCGTGGCCGGTAGAGTGGTGCCCATTCGTGTCTGCCTCGTGCGTAGGCGAGAAACTGTTCACTATCGATAAAGGATTCCTCATGGGTTCTGTCATTAAGAAGCGCCGCAAGCGTATGTCCAAGAAGAAGCACCGTAAGCTTCTGCGCCGCACCCGCGTTCAGCGTAGGAAGCTCGGTAAGTAAAACCGGGCTCCGTGAGGAGCTCTCGCCAAAGCCGACCTGTCGGGCGAGGTGGAACCGCGACTGCGCGGGTTTTCGCCTCCGGGGCCGGCTCTTGTCGTATCTGAGGTGGGTGACGTCCCTTCTGGGAAGGCGCAGCAGTAGGTCTGGTTATGAGGACAGGTATATATGCATCAGGTTGAGCTGATGGTGAGGCAATCGTGCGGATCGTGCCGACGAGTTGCGGATCAGATTCGCCCGATTTGTCAACGCTGGGGTGCTGAGCTCGTGGTGACGGACGTTGATTCCAACACCAGCTTGGCGATGGAATTCGGGGATCGCGTTCCCGTTGTCCTCGTTGACGACGATGAAATCGCCTGTTGGGAAATTGACGATGAGGATCTTATTGCAGCTCTGGAGTCGTGAGCGGCACCGTCGGTGATGAGCACCGCCCGATCTTGACCGGTTTTATGAAACTTTTGCCTGTCCTTACCGGGGTTGTCCGAATTGTTGTGGAATACCTCCAAAATCTGAGCGTTTACCCCCTCTTGTGGTACCCACACGCCGCAGTCGGCCCCTTTCTTTGTCATGGAAGGGGTAAAGCGGATACGGTGTTTAATCGAATATGTGGGATCAGCTGTGTTACCCCTGTTACTGCAGCTGCTAGTAGAGACTCCCGGGGTGCTCTGGTTGACCTGTCGAACGGGTCGAGTGGGGCGCTCAGCTAGCTCAGGACGTTCCGTAAGGATGACGACCCTTCCGGTGGCGTCTGCGCTGGTGGACAGTCCGGCACCCGCACAGAGAAGAGCGGGGATCCCCTGCGAGGAGGTTCTTTCGTGAGCATTGTGCTCGTAGGCATGTCGTATCGATGTGCACCTGTTTCCTTGTTGGAACGGGCTACGGTAAGTGCGGAGGACCGCCCTAAGGTGGCGGCGGACCTTCTAACCGAGCCGTTTATTTCTGAGGCACTGATCGTTTCCACGTGCAACCGCACAGAGTTCTACGTGGTGTGTGAGGGTTTCCACCCCACGGTGGAGCATATCGTCGATACCATTTCGCGGTATTCGGGCGCGTCAGTGTCGGAGCTGTTCCCGCACTTATACGTGCGATATGCAGAGTCCGCTGTGGAGCATATGCTCCGCGTTGCTGCTGGTTTGGACTCCATGGTTGTGGGGGAGCAGCAGATTATCGGCCAGATTCGCGATGCCTACGCAAGCGCCACAGAAGATGGCACCATCGGACATGGCCTACATGAATTGGCACATCGTGCGTTGCGCACAGGCAAGCGCGTTCATGCCGAGACCGATATTGACGACGAAGGCCCGTCGATGGTGTCGTTCGCCGTTCGCCAGGCCCTGGACGCGATGGGGGTTGACAACCTCGACGGCTGTCACGCCCTCGTGGTAGGGGCGGGAGCGATGGCCTCATTAGCGTCGACGCATCTTGGCCGGCTAGGCGCGTCAATGACCATCGCTAACCGCACGCTAGGCCGCGCGCGAAATGTGGCGTCCCATGCCCGCGAGGTGGGCGTATCTGCGGATGCCACGGACCTCTCCGACCTGGTGACAGAGATGTCCCGCGCGGACATCGTCGTCACCGCTACCGGCGCCTTGGACCCGTTAATCGATACTCCGATGGTGGACCAGGCACTCGCGGCTCGCGCGGAACAGCACCACGGCGCTTCTTCTGATGCTCGCTCACATACGCCGGCCGACCTCGTCATTTGCGATTTGTCTCTTCCTCGCGACGTCGTGTGTGCCCCTCGCCCCGGCGTCACCGTTTTAAATATCGACACGATGCAGAAACAGCGCCGCGCTGCCCTCGAGGACCAGAGCGACGTCGTCAAGCACAATCAGGGGTTGCCAGAAAGCGCCCAGCCCAGCGTCGTTTCTGATGATGCAGCTGCATTGGCACGGTCCATCGTCGCCGAGGAACTGCGGTCGTACGTCGAGCGAATTCGTAGCCAAGATGTGGTTCCGACGGTCAAGGCGTTGCGCCGTCGCGGTGCGGACATTTTGCGCAGTGAGTTGGACCGGATTGATTCCCGCACCCCGGACCTGAGCGAGAAAGAGCGCAAAGAAGTCCACAGCGCCATGAAGCGTGTGGTGGACAAGCTCATGCATACGCCGACAGTTCAGCTCAAGAAGCTGGCTGGCCACACCGATATGACCTATTCAGACGCGATCCGGGACTTGTTCGGTCTGGACGATGTGGAGTACCCGTCGGCCGCAGAAGGGCGACCAGAACCCTCCGTGCCACAGCCAGATTCTTCATTGACCAACTACGCTGTTCCTATGGCCTTGCCTGATCCGGCCGACCCTCGAGGGGTGGGTGCGATCATGGGGCTACGACACGATGGATCGGATGTGAAGAAAGGGCATTCATGATTCGTATTGGCACCAGGGGTTCCGCGCTTGCATTAACCCAAGCTGGGCACGTCCGGGACGCACTGATCTCCGCCGGATTAGAAGCTGAACTCTTCACAGTTCATACACCGGGGGATGCGTCACAGGGTGCTGGTACTCCTGTTGCTCGGATCGGTGTCGGGGTGTTCACACAAACACTTCGCACGGCACTCGCCGCGGGTGAGTGCTCGTTGGCTGTGCATTCCTTTAAAGACTTGCCGACGGCACCCGACCCGCGTTTTCGTTTGGCCGTACCGCCCAGGGTCGACGCCCGTGACGTGGTGTTCTCCCGCGACAGGATTCCGCTGGCGGACTTGCCGGCAGGATCATCGATTGGAACTGGTGCCCCGCGGCGCATGGGCCAGCTTCGGGCGCTGAGGCCGGATTGCACCGTCGTGCCTATCCGCGGCAATGTCGATACGCGCATCGGGCGGCTGGAGAAAGACCTGGACGCTGTGATCCTGGCGCGTGCTGGTGTGGAGCGTCTTGGTCGCCTGGGGGAGGCGACGGAAACGCTGGACGTGGACGTGGTGCTGCCCGCTCCGGCGCAGGGTGCGCTGGCGGTGGAGGCCGTCGCTGAGGGGAACGAGAATTGTTCCGAGGAAGCCCTGTACGCGATTTGTGTGCTTGATCACGAGATCTCGCACCGTCGGGCTATTGCGGAGCGTGCGGTCTTGGCCTCCCTGAACGCGGGATGTACCGCCCCCGTGGGGGCCTACGCGACAGAAGATTCGTTCCGTGCGGGCGTGTTCGCGGTCGACGGCTCTGAGCGTGTGACGTGGAGTTCTGAAGGCAAACCAACTGAGGACATCGGCCACCAAGCAGCGGAGTATTTACGGGTGCATGGAGCGATGGATTTGATGTGAGTGCGCCGGTGTGGGGCCCTCCGTCGGGCGGGTACTAGCCCCTGTCTGTGATGTCGGAGGGTGTCGTCGTTTTGGATTGAGCACGTAGTAGGATTTATTCTCTTTTAGTCAAAATTAGCCGCGGTTCGACCCCGCTTTAAAGGATCTCCATGACCAACTCGACTCCAGGGCGCATCCTGTTCGTCGGTGCCGGCCCCGGTAACCCCGACCTCTTAACGGTGCGCGCACGAGAAGTTCTGACATCTATTGCGGACGCATGGGTGGACGACGGCGTCGGTGAATCTATTTGCCGTCTCGTGGGACATGATGTCCCCGTCCCTCGCGAGAAAGTAGAGGAAGCCGAGCAAGAGTTTGCCCGGATGGTGGAGGAAGCGAAAGCAAAAGGGTCGCGTCGGCGGCCAACGCCCCCTCCGCCCCCAACGGCGGCGAATATACGCAGCCCCGAAGGCGACCCCCAGGCAACGGCCGACGCCATGTTGGCTCAGGCCGCGACGGGAACCGATGTTATTCGTCTGGTAGCGGGCAACCCCCTGGGCAACACTTCAGTCTTAGCTGAGATTAGCGCCGTGGCTGCTCAGGATGCCGATTTCCAGGTCGTGCCAGGAATGTCGGTTCCCTCGACGGTTCCGTCATTCGCTGGAATTGCCGTCGGCTCAAGTTTTACCGAAACCGATGTGACGGGTAGCGATGACACGGCGACGTGGGATCGGCTTGCCCAGGCGCCCCAGCCGCTGGTTCTTCAGGCGGAGGCGCAGGACCTTCCTGTCATCGAGTCTCGGCTGGTGGATCGTGGTCTGCCCGAGAGCACGCCGGCCACCGTCACGGTGAACGGTACCACTCGCTTGCAGAAAACCTGCGACGTTACCTTAGGTACCTTGACATCGTGCGAAGGGGACCTACCAGGGCACCTGGTGGTCACCATTGGTGTTGAGGTCGGTGCGCGCAACAAGTATTCGTGGTGGGAAAACCGGGCATTGTACGGCTGGTCCGTCTTGGTGCCCCGCGCGAAGTCGCAGGCAGGACCAATGAGTACCCGTTTAGCTCAGCACGGTGCTATCCCGTGGGAAGTACCGACGATATCTGTGGAACCACCGCGCAGCCCGGCCCAAATGGAACGTGCGATTAAAGGCCTGGTTGATGGGCGCTACCAGTGGATCGTTTTCACGTCGGTGAACGCGGTGAAAGCCGTGTGGGAAAAGCTGACAGCGATCGGTTTGGATGCCCGTGCTTTCGCCGGAGTGAGTATCGCGACCGTCGGGAAGAAAACCGCGAAAGCCGTGACGGACCTAGGCATTAACCCCGAACTCATGCCCCCGGCCAATGCCCGGTCCGCGTCGGGACTAGTGGATGTTTTCCCACCCTACGATAGCGATATTGACCCCGTGAACAGGGTTTTTCTTCCGCGTGCGGATATCGCCACCGACGTTTTGGTCGACGGCCTCATTGACTTGGGCTGGGACGTGGACGACGTCGTGGCCTACCGCACCGTACGCGCGGCCCCGCCCAGTGCTGATATTCGCCACATGATCAAGTCGGGCGGATTCGATGCGGTGTGCTTTACGTCATCGTCGACCGTGAAAAACCTCGTTGGAATCGCTGGAAAACCCCACCAGCGCACGATTATTGCCTGCATCGGCCCGATGGCGGCGGCAACAGCGAAAGAATGCGGTCTGCGCGTTGACGTCGTGCCAGAAGAAGCCGGGGTCCCCGAACTCGTGGACGCGCTCGCCGAACACGTGGCAGGTTTGCGTGCGGCGGGGCAACTGCCGCCTCCCCGGAAAGTGCGGAAGAAGAAAAAGTCCTCGTAAGTAGCACTGTGGGACCACGTAGTACCCTGGGGCGCATGTCACAAACTAACGAATTCTCTCAGAGCACGAACCGCACATCCCGCGATAGCTTAGGTCTTCAACGCCGCCCCCGTCGGTTGCGGACGTCGGCGACAATGCGGGACTTCGTTGCCGAGACTCGTTTAGATCCGGCCAACCTGATTCAGGTTTTATTTGTCCGCGATGGCATTGACCAGCCGGAAGAAATCCCCTCCATGCCGGGGCAGTACCAGCACACGGTGTCCTCTCTTATCGACGCCGTTCGCGAAGCTCGTGACGCCGGCGTTCGGTGCGTTGACCTCTTCGGCATTCCCCTCGAGGAGGAGAAAGACGCCCAAGGGTCCGAGGCATGGAACCCCGACGGCATCCTTAACCGCGGAATCGCCGCGGTACGCAAAGAATTCGGCGACAGCATCCTGGTCATGGCCGATACCTGCCTGGACGAATTCACCGATCACGGGCACTGCGGAGTGCTGACGGAAGACAAGCATGGGACCGTCGTTGTGAATAATGACGAGACCGTGCCGCTCTACGTGAAGATGGCGGTATCGCAGGCCAAGGCGGGGGCGCACATTGTCAGCCCATCAGGGATGATGGATGGGCAAGTCGCGGAGATCCGACGTGGCCTCGACGATGCTGGCTATGAGGACGTGTCCATCATGGCGTATTCGGCGAAGTACGCGTCAGCATTCTTCGGGCCATTCCGTGATGCCGTGGGCTGCTCATTGCAGGGTGATAGGAAGGCCTACCAGCAGGATCCTGTGAATCGGCGTGAATCGTTGCTCGAAGTGCAGCTGGATATCGACGAAGGCGCGGACATGGTGATGGTCAAGCCGGCCATGGCGTACTTGGATGTGGTTCGTGAGGTAGCGGACTTCTCGCCCGTTCCCGTGGCCGCGTATCAGGTCAGCGGTGAGTACTCCATGATTGAGGCGGCCGCGCAGAATGGGTGGATTGATAGGCGACGCATCGTGCTTGAATCATTGACCTCTATCCGGCGGGCCGGGGCGGACATGATCTTCACGTACTATGCCACTGAAGTAGCCCACTGGTTGAAGGACAACTAAGTCACGCGGTTCAGGGCCGTGGAATGAGTCACACCCGGTCACGACGCTGACCACACTACCGAACCGAGCTAGACTGAGCCCCCGCTGCGGTAGTCTGCCACCCCGTATTGGAGGAATTTATGGCTTCACCTGAGCACACACATCCGTCCCCCACGCTGCGAATGGCATCTGCCCCCGGCGGATCACCCGCACCGGAACCCTCGCCCGCGCCGGGATCCGGGCCTACACCCGGTTCGGGGCCGACGCCAGGGCAGCCGACTCCTGCTCCGCCGTCGACACCAGGACAGTCAGGGTCGTCGGGTTTAGGTGAACCAGCCCCAGGAGAACCAGGTGTCAGTGGCGATCCACTTCCCGGAGGTGAACCGGCCCTAGGAGGAGCGCAGAACCCGGGAAACTCCAACCGTGGGTACGGCCCGGACAGTACGGATGGCGGATACAGCCCGGATGACGCGAATCGTGGGTACGGGGTGGCGCCGCAGGCGGTGACCGGGTCTCCGTCGTCGAACAATGACGGTGATAAGAAAACGAAGCCTGAACCACTTCAAGATATTAAGGATGCGCGGACAGCGTGGATGTGGACCGCACTCCTACAGGCGATTCTTGGTGTGCTGACGGGAATTGAAGTCATCGCGAACCCGTCGATTCTGGATAGTGCCATCAAACAGGCTGAAGATACGTATGGCATGTCGGCAGATAATGTCAGTAATTCGGCCATCGCCTCTGTCAGTGGCGTGATGATCGCCGTGTTTTACATCGTCGCTAGCTTGGTCGCAGTTCTCCTGATCAGACAATTCGTGAAGGGAAAGAAGTGGACGCGATTCCTCTTGATCGTGGGATCCGCCTACCTAATTATTAATGGTGTAAGCGGTGCATTCGCGGTGCCGGACGTCGGTTCGAATGTGTTTGTATGGGCAACAGGCTCGCTGGGTATTGTCTCGGCCGTGTTGTCGGCGGTAGGTATTTGGTTTTCTACCCGGCCGCCAGCATCCGATTATCTGCGGGGAACATCCTCTAAGGACGATTCTGGGGACCCTGGAGACTCCAACACTTCCGGTCACTCCGGCGATCGGAACACTCGAAAATAGTACAGAAAAGGTATCGGCACGTAAGGTACAAGTATGCCGATGTCCAGCACCGATAGTGAATCCACCTCCTCATCAGGAGATCAACCACGCCCACCTGCGGTTACGGTAGCCCGGTGGGTGTTTATTATCGCTGCGTTGCTGATGGTTCTGGCCGGCCTGATTTTAGCTAGCGCCAACTACACCGGCCATGAGAACTCTGACTTCATTCACGCGTGGGAACGGAATATGCGAATAGTCGGTATTGCCAATGTTCTTCTGGGGTGTGCCATCGGTTTCGCAGTGGCCCCCATGTCGGCAGGTAGCCGACGTGCCCGGGGCGTGCTGATTGCATTGACGGCCGGCGGAATTGCTCTTAATATCATGGCTTTCGTTATCCACGTCGGCGGTTTTGTCCTAGCCCTCATCGCTGTTCTTCTGGCCATCGCTGTGATGTGTATGGTCCAGCCGTCCGCACGATCGTATTTCGGAGTTCGCTCGCTATGGCAGTAAAAAAATCGGCTGTAGAAGACCAAATGCCAGATAGCTCACCCAAGAAGCCCACACCGGGCGAGCCCACGACAGATTTTCCGCGGCACCGTCGCCCCTATGGTTCCCACTCGGGGAAGTACTCACCCCGGAATAACCGACGCGCGGCGGATGGTTCGCTACTTCCCGCTGACCCGGAGTCCCTGGAAAAGTCTGAAACCGCTATCAAAGCGGCGGTCGACGCTGCCCGCGATTTGGGGGTCGAGCGTCGCCACGCGGGTCTGCTGAATGACGAGGATGAAGAGCAGTCATACCACTCGTTCACCTTGGAGTTGGACGGGCTTGAGGACGCCGTCCACGCGGGTGATATCGAAAAGATGCTCTCGGATGTCGACGGTGTGACTGCCCGCATTGTCTACGGAAACCCATCGACGGCATGGATTTCTGCACCGAGTTCGATGTCGGTGGATCACATCATTTCGATCCTCCAGGCCAGCGGCGTGAGTGCCGTCAAAAAATTGGGGTCAGTGTACCGTCAGGTCATTGAATCCGAGGCCGAGAAGGAAAGAAGAGAACGGAAGCGACGTCGGCATCGTCGGCACAACGAGTCGTTCTTGTCTCGCCATCCATTCCGGGTGAAGAAACCGGACAACATGGAGGCGCTGTTTACCGCGCGCGCTTTAATCACGAAGCTTCGGCTTATTGTGGCGGTGGCGCTGTCGGTGCCGGTCGTCGCCATCGCCCTTTTCCCGCGGCTTCAGTTTCCGTACTGGCAGTGGGTGTCGGCGGGATTGGCGTTGCCCGTCGTGTCCTACTGTGCGTGGCCCTTCCACCGGGCAGCCGTCGGCGGTCTTCGCAGAAAGATGGCCGCGCTTGATTCTGCAACATCACTGGCCGTGACCGTCGCATATGTGTGGTCTGTGGGCACCGTCGTTTTTATGCGGCCGCAGGGTGATTGGACGTCGGCACCCAAATGGCTTGTCTTCCAGCACCAACCGCAAGTCTTTTTCGACGTCGCCTGTGGAGCAACCACCCTGGTTCTTCTGGGGCGGCTACTGTCACGACGCAATCGCTTGCACAGCATGGAGCTACTGTCCACACACAACGTGGATTCGGGGATGATGGTCACCGTCATTCGTCGGACTGCCGATGGGCCACGGAAGCAGTCTGTCAGCGCAGCAGAGCTCCACCCTGGTGAGGACATTCTGGTCGGGCCGGGCGACATTATTCCCGTCGACGGAGTTGTTGTTGGCGGATCGTCGTTAATTAGTCCGGGGCCGGTGTCGGGGCACAGTAACCGAACCGTCGTCAAGGTTAATTCCCATATTTACGCTGGTGGGCGCAATATGGGGGATACTCTCAAGATCCGTGTCGATCGGTCCGGACATACGACGCGTCTGGCGGCCATGCACCGTTGGGTCGAGGAGTGCGATTATGCGGAGCATATGGCGACCCGCACCGCGACCCGGTCAGCATCGCTCCTTGTCCCCTGGGCGATAGTGCTGGCCGTGATGTGCTTCCTGAACTGGTTCCTCATTATGAAGGACGCGGCGGGTGCCCTGGCGACAAGTTTGGCGGTGCTCACGGGGGTGGGGCCGGTGTCCCTGGCTATCTCCACGACGTTGGCCTCGCGGTTAGGGCTGGCCCGAGCGATTAGCCGTGGCATCTTATTCCGCGACGAGCAAGTGATGTGGGATCTGGGCGAATGTGACATGCTGCTTTTCAACCGCGTCGGTACGTTGACCACCGGAAACATGAAAGTGGAGAGCGTGACTGCGGCGGAAGGCGAAAACGCTGACTTGATCCTTCGTGTGGCGGGTGCCCTGGCCATGGAGAGCGATCATGGGGTCTCTCGTGCATTGGTGAAAGCTGCCCGTGAATCTCGTGACCTGGGAGCCGGAGGGAACAGTCTTCCTCACTGGATTGAGGTGACGGGCGAGCAGATCACCGACAACGGGTCCTTTATTGGCACCGTGGATATTCCGATTCGCGGCGAGATGAGTTCTGTGAAAGCTGCGCTATGGCGGCCCCGCGACTTGTCTGAACTGAAAGATGATCGCCTTGCAATGGCGGCGATCTCTGGTGGCACCCCCTTGGTGGTGTCCTGGAAGAACAAGAACCGTGGCGTTATTACCGTGATCGACGCGACGAAGGACGACGCGGCGGAGGCCATCGAGCAGCTGGAAGATATGGGTATTGAGACGGGAATGTTATCCCGTGATACCTACCCAGTGGCCAAGAAATCCGCGGATAGTTTGGGCATGAGCTTGGTTCTGGCCGGGATCGCGCCATCGCGTAAAGGGGCGGCCGTGCGATCCATGCACCGCGAAGGCTACAGCGTCGCCCTCGTTGGTGACCGCGACTTGATGAAGTACCTGGCGGTGGCCGACGTCGGCATTCTCGTCGGTGCTGCAGATTGCTTGGACACGGTTGATGCGTCGGTCGTTATCCTTCGCGACGAGGTGCGCGCCGTTCCTGACGCGGTGAACTTGGCGACGAAGGTGCGGCGTGTTGGTAAGGGCAATATGAACTTTTCGCGTGCATATAACACCTTTGCGCTGGTGGGCGGGGCGTTGTCAATTATTAACCCCTTGGTGTCTACGTTCTTGATGCTTTTGGGCTCAACCGTGATTGAGATGCGCACCCTGACGTTGCGGCGGGCGTAGCGCTTGGGGGTCGCGCCTGTAGGCATCGCCGCGTCAGCTGTGTGAGGTGTGGGCTGCGCGGAATGGTGTGTAACCCGCGTCGCCGCGTTGGCCGTGGATAACGGCACTTATGGTCCCGTGTCCTAGGTGCCGTTTACACTGAGCGTCATGACAATTACGGCTGCGGTTGATGGATCGGCGATTGGAAATCCAGGCCCGTCGGGGTGGGCCTGGTACATTGATGACGCTCATTGGGCTGCTGGGGGATGGGCACACGGAACGAATAACAAGGGCGAGCTTGAGGCTGTCCGTCAGTTGTTACGTGTAACCGAATATATGTGCGATAGAGATGGCATTCCGGAGAAATTGGAGATTTTCTGCGACTCCCAGTACGTCATTAATTCGGTAACCAAGTGGGTTCATGGGTGGAAGAAAAAAGGCTGGAAAACGTCGAATGGGAAACCCGTCCTGAACCTGGAGCAAATCAAGGAGATCGACGAACTGCTTACACGTCGTCGGAAGAATGGGGCTGAGGTGACATTCCGGTGGGTTAAGGGGCACGCCGGGCATGAACTCAACGAGGCTGCTGATAGCCGCGCGAATGCGGCAGCGATGGCGTATAAGCGTCGGCAAGAACCAGAGCGGGGGCCGGGGTATTCGCGCAAGGCGACGTCCTCCACCGATGAGTGTGGGCAGTTAGCGGTGGAGTTCCCTACCATGAAAACTATGACTCGTAGTAGTGATTTATTCTCACAAGCTCGTGAATTAATCCCGGGTGGGGTGAATTCCCCGGTGCGGGCATTCGGCTCCGTGGGGGGTACGCCACTGTTCATTGACTCCGCGAGGGGGAGCCACCTGCGGGATGTCGATGGAAACGAGTACGTGGATTTAGTGTCATCGTGGGGTCCGATGCTGCACGGCAACGCCCATCCCGCGATTGTGGAGGCCGTCCAGGAAGCGGCGACGAAGGGCTTATCGTTCGGCGCACCCACTGCTGCAGAAAATAGCCTGGCTAAGGAAATTATCGACCGCACCGCAGTGGACGAAGTGCGTATGGTCAACTCCGGAACCGAGGCAACCATGTCCGCGGTGCGGTTGGCGCGCGGCTTCACCGGCCGGTCAACGGTCGTGAAGTTTGCGGGGTGCTATCACGGGCACGTCGATTCCCTCTTGGTCTCGGCGGGCAGTGGTGTGGCGACCTTCGGTTTGCCGGATTCACCAGGCGTGACCCAGAGTGACACCATCGTGGTCCCCTACAACGATCTCGACGCGGTTCGTGACGCCTTCGAGCAACACCCCGACGACATCGCCTGCGTGATCGCGGAGGCTGCGGCCGGGAATATGGGGACCGTCGCGCCCCATGAGGGTTTCAATGCCGGACTTAAGGACATCGCCCACGAGTATGGTGCTCTTCTTATTCTCGACGAGGTTATGACGGGTTTCCGCACATCGCATGAGGGCTGGTACGGCGTCGATGGTGTGGCGGGCGACCTCGTCACCTTCGGCAAGGTTGTCTCGGGCGGGCTGCCAGCTGCAGCATTTGGTGGCCGACGCGACATCATGTCGTACCTTGCGCCGGAGGGCCCTGTGTACCAGGCGGGGACTTTGTCGGGTAACCCCGTAGCGATGGCTGCTGGGTTAGCGTCATTGCGTCTGGCAGATGAGAAGTGTTACGCGACGATCCGCGCGAATGCTGACCGGTTGGAGAACTTGCTGCACGAGGCTCTGGAGCGTGAGAGCGTTGCCCACCACATCCAGCGCGCGTCGACGTTCCTGTCGGTGCGGTTTGCCGAGGGTGAGGGGCATAATTTCGCGGATATGCAAGCCGCGGACACGTTCCGTTACGCCCCGTTCTTCCACGAGCTGTTAGACAATGGTGTGTACACGGCTCCGTCGCCGTTTGAGACCTGGTTTGTATCTACGGCGTTGACCGACGAAGATTTCTCTCGCATTGAATCTGCATTGCGTCCTGCCGCGAAGGCGGCCGCAGCGGCCACCAAGGAGGGCTAAGTACGTGTCCACGATTGTCCACCTCGTCCGTCATGGCGAGGTCTTCAACCCGGATCGCATTCTGTATGGCCGCTTACCCGGCTATCACTTGAGCGATCGTGGACGCGTCATGGCGTCGATGTGTGCTCGCGCCTTCAGGGATCATGATGTGACAGTGGTGAAAGCATCGCCTTTGGTGCGCGCTCAGGAAACTGCCGAGCCCTTCAAGAAGGTGACCGGTGTGGATATCGAGATTGATGATGACCTCATCGAGGCTGGAAATGAGCTAGAAGGGCACCGGATCAAGGGATGGCGCTCCCAGCTGTGGAACCCTAAATTGTGGCATCATCTGACAGAACCGATGCAGCCCAGTTGGGGCGAGCCTTACCAGGACATTTGTGACCGGATGTGGATTGCAGTCGGACGAGCGCGTGAAGAAGCTCGTGGCCACGAGGCTGTGCTGGTTTCCCACCAGCTTCCTATCGTGATGCTGCAGCGTGATTACGCTGGCAAAGCGTTGGCCCATAATCCGGCGGTTCGTCAGTGTTCACTGGCCAGCGTGACCAGCCTTATTTTCGACGATGACGATGCTGCGCTGGCGGGTTCCGCTGCGCAGGTGGGCAACCCCGCGCAGGTCAGCTCGGTTGCACAAGTGGGCGCGCCGGGTGTGACACGTGAAACGACGTCGCGTGCGTCGGCGGATGCTCGTGCGGCGGACAAGGCCTCGAGGATTCGTGCCCAAGTGAGTGATGTGGTCTATAGCGAGCCAGCACATGGCGTATAGGTCCGGCACGTGGCGTATAGGTGATGACGATATGGGCCGAAGTCAGTGTGAGGTGGTGTGAGTGATGAAGAAGACGACATCCGCTAGCCCAAAGGTGGCTGCCTACGGTGGCCGGCCGGCACGTACGCACAGAATGACCCATCGTCAGGCTTGGGCGCGATCCGTACGTCACACTGTAGTGTCGGCACTTGTGGCCTGTGCCGTGGCTGCGGTGGGGGCTACCACACTGACCGCCTGTGGTTCTGACGAAACGGCTGGTAAAGACGCGGTCGCCGTCGGCGGAAATTTCAGCTTCGTCTCCCCGGGTGGCCAGTTGGTCATTAAGTACGACCAGAAAGATCGCAAGCCAGTAAAAGACCTATCCGGTTCGTCGTTAATGGAGCCGGATAAGACAATTAAGTTGTCGGATTTCGATAACCAAATCGTGGTGCTGAACGCCTGGGGGCAGTGGTGTGCCCCGTGCCGCACTGAGGTCGATGACCTGCAAGAAATTCAGGATGACCTGCAAAAAGGGCCGGGGAACGGGGCTGACGGTTCGGATGATTCCGGCACGTCGAAAAGCAAACCAGCCGGCACTGTTCTCGGGATCAACGTCCGTGATTTCAACAAGCAGGCCGCGCAGGATTTCGTCAAAGATAACGACATCACCTACCCGAGCATCTACGATCCCTCGTTCAAATCTGCTATCTCTCTAGGCGGAATCCCCGCATCCGTCGTGCCGACGACGATTGTCCTCGATAAACAACACCGGCCAGCGGCGGTATTCCTCCGCGAAGTCAATGTGAAAGAAATCATGGACGTTGTGAACACCCTGGAGAAGGAATAATGATCCCCGCCCAGGTTCATGTTGATGTCGGTTCCGTTTTTGCGAACACCGCCGCGTCGGGCCCGCTACTCCTTGCGTTAGGCGCTGCCGCGCTGGCAGGCCTTGTCTCTTTCGCAAGCCCATGCGTCATCCCGCTGGTGCCTGGCTATATTTCCTACCTTGCCGGTGTCGTCGGCGCGGAAAGTGACATCACAGCCGAGGGGACAAAAGTTCGCTCCCACCGTGGCCGCGTGGCTGGGGCTGCGCTGCTTTTCGTCGCCGGTTTTACGGTGGTCTTCGTTTTAGCGACGGCATCCATCTTTGGCGCTATCTCCGCCCTCCAGATGAACAACGAGCTTCTCCAACGCGTCGGGGGCGTTGTCACCATTGTGATGGGCGTCGTATTCCTGGGGTTCATACCGTTTCTGCAGAATGAACGCCGTATGGCTCCGAAGCATTGGTCCACGTTAATGGGGGCTCCGCTTCTGGGGGCGGTGTTCGCCCTCGGGTGGACGCCATGTTTAGGCCCCACTCTCGCCGGGATTATTAGCATTGCTGCGGGAACCGAAGGGACGACGGCCCTGCGCGGAGTTATCCTCATCATCTTCTACTGCTTGGGGCTGGGGTTACCCTTCGTCATCGTGGCATTGGGCTCTTCCAAAGCGTTATCGAGCGTATCGTGGTTGCGTCGCCACAGTCGCGGGGTTCAAATCGCCGGTGGCGTCGCCTTGATCGTCGTAGGGATTGCCCTGGTCACAGGCCAATGGGCGGTCTTTGTGTCGTGGATCCGGCAGTGGGCAGTGACCAGCACGGTGACACCCATCTAGATCCTTAGCCCACGACCGTGGTTGGGCCCGACCGATGATCGGATTCGGTGGACGCACTTCACCATTGATCTGCCGCATAGACCATAATCGGATAGCAAAAGAAAGGCAGACGATTTGGCGCGCAAACAATTTTCTTCACTGTGGCGTATCCCCTGGCGCTGGTTGACCAGCATGCGGACCGCGCTGATTTTGCTATTCCTCCTGGCCCTCGGCGCAATCCCAGGGGCCATCCTTCCGCAGCGCTCCCTGAACCAAGAGAAAGTAGACACCTACATCGCCGACAACGGCAAGCTCGGGCAGATCTACGACAAGCTCCAGCTCTTCGACGTCTTCTCCTCCACGTGGTTCACCGCCATCTACGTCCTGCTGTTCATATCGCTAGTAGGCTGCATCATCCCCCGCACATGGGAACACTACACAGCGATGCGCTCCCAGCCCGTCCGAGCGCCCAAAAACCTCAACCGGCTGCCCCATTACCGCGCCCGCACCATCCCAGCCAGCGATTTTTCCGACACCGACACCTTCGCGCGCACCCACATCACCCCGAGGTTCAAAAAATGGCACACGCGTGAAACGTCGGCACATGAGGATCGCGCCGGGCAATGGTCGTTCAGCGCGGAACGCGGATACGCCCGCGAATTCTGCAACCTGGTTTTCCACATCGGTCTCACCGTCATGCTGGTTTTCATCGCGGCCGGACGCCTGATGTATTACGAAGGCCAGGTCATCGTCATCGCCGGTAATGAGAACTCGCAGTTTTGCAACTCAGCCGTCGCTAATTTCGATTCCTTCCGCCACGGGGCTCTTGTCGACGGAACGCGACTGTCCCCATACTGCCTGCAGATCGAGGACTTCAAAGCGGACTACTTATCCAACGGACAGGCGAAAATGTTTACGTCCGACATTCGGTACGCCGCGAAGGACGACGTCGATAAGCCCACGTCGGAGTGGACAAAGTACACGCTGAAGGTCAACCACCCGTTGCGGATCGCTGGTGACCGCGTGTACCTGCAGGGACATGGTTATGCGCCGTCGTTCACGGTCAAGTGGCCCGACGGCGAGACGCGCACCGGAGAGATTCAATGGCAGCCGACCGACATGACGAACTTCTTGTCGGCCGGTGCGATGCGGTTCGACCCGCCTGCGGGGATGTATCCTGACCTGCAAGAACGACGGAAAAACCAGTTAGCGATCCAGGGCATGTATGCGCCGACGGCCGTATTTACCGGCGAAAACAACAATGTGCTCTCGGCGTCGCGCTTTCCCACGCAGGACGATGAGGCTGTTGCGATCGACGTGTTCCGCGGCGATGCCGGATTGGATACGGGCGTGGGGCAGAGCATATTCACCCTGGACACGAGCCTGATCCACCAGGGGCTTTTGTCGAAAATTGATCGCGTGAATCTGCGGAAAGGCGAGAAAACCACCCTTAACGACGGGACTGAAATCACCTTTAATGGCGCAAAGCCGTTCGTGAACCTGCAAGTCAGCCACGATCCGACGCAGGGATACCTGCTGGGAATCACGCTTATCATGCTCGCCGGGTTGGTTGGGTCCGTGTCTATTAAACGGCGACGCATGTGGGTGCGCGTCACACCGCAAGACGACGGCAGCGCGCTTGTCGAGACCGCCGGGCTTGCACGTACGGACAGGGCCGGATGGGGCCGGGAGTTTAGCAAATATGCCCGGGCTATCCTGCAGGAACCAGACGACGATGAATACGAGGATGACGAGGAGGATTGATGATAATTGATGGGGACGATTGATGGCGATTATTCATGAGCGGGCCGTGGCGTGCGTCCTGGGCGTATGGCGTGTTTATTGCTCCAAAGTGTGACGTGGAATAGCCTGGGCACAGATCAAGAGGAGAACTATGCCGGTTAATAAGACTCTCGCCTCGTTTTCAGACTTTTCGTTCAAAGTGGCTTTCGCCGTGTACGTCATCGGGCTGATCGTGATGTTGGCCTATTACGTGCGCGAGCGGATGCTTCAAGAGGCATATGAGGACGCTAGTCGTCGTGAGGAAAGCCAGTCCGGAAACCGGTCTGTAGGCCAGGGTGCCTCGGACAAGGAGCTGGTTGGAGCTAGCGCGACGAAATCGGGCGTTGCCTCGGAGGCGTCGGAATCCGGTGTCGCGTCGGTAAGCGTGGGTGCAGGTACTGGCACAGATGATGCTGCCTCCACAACCTCTGCTGATTCGTCGAATCGCGGAGGCTCGCGGGCCGCCTCATTGTGGGGGCGCGTTGCCCACGACCGGCCGGTCATGAGCCAAGCTGAACTCGACGCTCGCCAAGACAGTGTTGATCGCTTGGGGACGTTCGGACAGGGCGTCATTTTCCTCGGGCTGCTGTTCCATGCGGCGTGCGTCATTTTGCGCGGGTTGTCGGCGCACCGCTTCCCGTGGGGCAATTTGTACGAATATGTCGCCTTGGTGTCGCTGGTCGCGATGATCGTCGCCACGGTGGTCCTGACTAAGCGCGAGAACCGCATCATGTGGCCCTGGGTGCTGACCCCCGTGGTTGCGCTGCTGTTCTATGGCGGCATGAAGCTGTACGCGGCATCGGCACCGGTGGTACCCGCGTTGCAGTCATACTGGTTCCCGATTCACGTATCGACGGTGTCCATTGGTGCTGGTTTCGGCCTGATATCCGGAATGTGTAGCTTGGCGTACATCGTGAGGATGTTTCAGCCGGTGGGGCAAGAGCATGGTTTCATGGGAAAAATCGCGGGACCACTGCCGAGTGCCAAGAGACTTGACCGGCTGGCATACCGCACAGCCGTCGTGGCGTTCCCGATTTTCGGGCTCGGCGTGATTTTTGGCGCGATCTGGGCTGAATCGGCGTGGGGGCGCTTCTGGAACTGGGACCCCAAGGAGACCATGTCGTTCGTCACGTGGATCTTGTACGCAGCTTATCTGCATGCTCGAGCCACGACGGGGTGGAAAGACCAGCGAGCAGCGTGGATCAACGTGGTTGCCTTCGGAATTATGGTGTTCAATCTGTTCTTCATCAACCTCGTAGTATCGGGGCTGCACTCGTACGCCGGGTTGAATTAGTTCCGCGGGATTGAGGAAGCCTTTAGGCGAATATGCAGGGGTGAAACGCGCCCAAGAGGGCAGGTAGCTCGGTGTGAACCAAAACTGCGGGGGTATATCTGACCTGGTGGGGAAAGTGCGGGGGGATATGGTCAATTTTTGGCCATTTTTCGCCCATATACCCCCGCAGTTTTTTCCGATGACCATATACCCCCGCAGAATTAGAGAAATCGGCCGACACAAGCGTCGTTAGGAATTAGTAATCCTCATTTCCCACAGGCATGAGGCCAATGGTCTCCGGTTTTCCAGCAGACCTGGATCTCCAAGAGGTCTTGGGCGGTAACCAACTCCTTCGATTATTTCCAGGAAGTTAAATCACGGGCGAGGCTTTGGAAAAGGGGCCGACCTCCTAATAATCTCATTGGGGATAAAAGGTCACATGAAGAGGAAGATCCCTTATGCCCAAGTCGGTCCCACCTGAGCAGCCAGCGAACGAACCCCCTATGGAGGGATCGGCAGAGAATAGTTCCCGCCCGGCCAGCACAGCTCAATCATCTGCGACAACGTGGGCGTCGCACGGCGAAACGAGCGGGACCAGCGCGACTAAGGGAGCCACGGAAAACGACGCGGCCAACAAGGCCAGCACCCCAGAGGACACCACCACCCACCCTAAAAAGTCCATCGGCCAGCGCATTCGCGGTAACCTTTTGTGGCAGATCATCATCGCCATCATCGCGGGCATCGTCTGTTCGTTGTTTTTCCCTGATTGGCTTGCCCGCGTGTTCGTCACGTACAACAGCCTGTTCAGCAACTTCCTGAGCTTCTTCATCCCGGTGCTCATTTTCGCGCTGATCACCCCGGCGATCTCCGGCCTAGGCCGCGGCGCCGGCAAGTGGCTAGCGATTACAACGGGCGTCGCGTACGGCTCGACTATTTTCTCGGGCCTGATCGCCTTTGGCACGGCGTCGGTAGTGTATCCGTGGTTGCTGAAGGGCGACGATCTTTTTAAGGCAAAAACTGTCGACGACGGTGCGCTAAAGCCGTTCTTCGAAATTGAGATGAAGCCACCGTTCGAGGTGATGACGGCCCTCCTGCTGGCGTTCACCGTCGGCGTGGCCATGACGGCGGTGAAGAGCGACACGCTGTACGCGGGCGCGAAGGACCTCGAGCGCGTGATTATGCGCGTGATCAGCAAGTTCGTGATCCCCCTGTTGCCGCCGTTCATTTTCGGCATGTTCTTGTCGATGGGCATGAACGGCAATTTGACGAACACGCTGGTGTCGTTTGCCAAGGTCATCGTGCTGGCCATCGCGATGACGGGGGTTTTACTGCTGTTGCAGTTTTCGGTGACCGGGGGGATCGCGAAGGTCAACCCGTGGCGCGTGTTCAAGAACATGATCCCGGCGTATATCACCGCGCTGGGGACGTCCTCGTCGGCTGCGACCATCCCGGTCACGTACGAGTGCTCGAAGAAGAATGGCGTGAATCCGACGGTCGCCGGTTTCACGGTGCCGTTGTGCGCGACAATTCACCTGGCTGGGTCGATGATGAAAATTTCGCTGTTCGCGTTCGCGATTGTGCAGATGGCGAACATCGACACGACGCCGGCGAAAATGATCGGCTTCGTGCTGATGCTGGGCATCACGATGATTGCTGCGCCGGGCGTGCCGGGGGGCGCGATCATGGCGGCGTCGGGGTTGCTCTCGTCGATGCTGGGCTTTTCTGATTCTGAGGTTGCGATCATGATTGCGGCGTATATCGCGATCGACTCCTTTGGCACGGCGTGCAATGTTACTGGCGATGGTGCCATCGCTCTGATTATCAACCGCATGGTGGGGGATAAGGGCATTAGCCGCAAGGAACTCGAGGACACGCCGACGTATGAGGATGCAATTGCGGAAGCGGAGGCTCGCGAAGCTGCAATGCAGTAGCCGCGCCGGACGCTAGCCCATCCTGACCACTTGGGCCGAACGCTGAGGTACGGTGTTTGCCATGCGCACTGTCTTGGTTACCGGCGGGGCTGGTTTCATCGGCTCGAATTTTGTTCATTACACGCGGGCGCACTATCCCAACGTGAAGATCGTCGTCCTCGACGCGTTGACCTACGCCGGT
>OKAP01000038.1_pt1 | contig 87812 bp, 67 predicted proteins | sample 1610221 | NCBI WGS metagenome assembly OKAP01 (sample SAMN04436631, study PRJEB24849) | human gut metagenome | biome: human gut; feature: NICU; material: stool | host: Homo sapiens | place: USA: Saint Louis, MO | collected 2010-01-13 | reverse complement strand
TAAAGAGCGCGGGTTCGTCACTTCGGTCTATCAGGCCGCGCAGTATATTTCCCTGATTCCGTACCCAAGCCCTCAAGGGTCGGGAGAAAACACCGGAGATCACGCCAGTATCGGCCGAGGATGAGGACCACTTGAATGGGTCGTCAGAGGATCGTCGGAACACGCTGAATCGTCTGCTCTTCCCCGGTCCCGCGGCTGATTTTGATACGCACCGCAACGAATATGGTGAGGTCAGCCGACTGTCCACGAACCAGTTCTTCTTCGGCCTATACCCCAACGAAGAGCAAAAGATTCAGCTGACTAAAGGTATTGACCTTATTGTGCAGCTGCAGTCCATTTCGGAGCCCGACGCGCGCGGTGTGCGAACCGTCATGTGCTTCCTCAATGGCGAACTACGGCCCGTCTTTGTCCGCGACGAATCCGTCGAAGCCGACGTCAACCCCGCGGAGAAAGCCGACCGCTCCAACCCCGGCCATGTCGCCGCACCATACGCGGGCAATGTCACGGTGACCGTGGACGAAGGCGACACTGTTCACGCCGGCGACAAGATCGCGGTGATCGAGGCGATGAAAATGGAGGCCAGCATCACGGCCCCCGTTGATGGAACCATCGAGCGCATTATTTCCGACGGGACCTTCCACGTTGACGGTGGCGACCTCGTGGTGGTTATCGCGTAGCGCGCTCGTGGGTGGGCGCGGCGCACGTGCCCCTCGTCGCGAACGTCTACGCGGTCATCGTGATCAGCGCCGGGTTCATGCCCGACGCCATGAGCTTCCGTTTGATGTCCCCCACTATCGTCTTCGGCCCCGCCAACAGCGTTTCATGGCCGAGCCACGGGCCGCGCGCCATAACGTCGTCGGCAAGTGAAATACCCTCCCGAACAACGAAATCGCGCGGCGCGACAGCGTAAGCGGACATGCGGGCGAACTGGTCCTCCTCCGCATGCGCCGACGAAGGATGCACGGTCAGCCAGTCCATGGCCGTGTCGAATGACCAGAGCGTCCGGAGCTCGTAGAGGTCGCTGGGGTACTCGGCGCCGAAGAACAGGTGAGTCTGCCGCGGCGACGGTTTCGCCGCGAGATCGAGGATGATGGCGCGAATCGCCGCCAGATGGGCACCGTGGGCCACCATCAACACGGGGCGTGAGCCGTCGAGAAGATCGACTGTCATGGCGCCGCGCGCGGCGCCGATCTCCCACACATCGCCCGGACGAGTCATGCGGGCGAGGTCAAAAACCAGCGCTGAACTGCCGGTTAGCGCCTGCTGCCCAGGCGCTTCGGGCCGGGGGACTTCGAGGTGAAACTCGATCAGCCCGTCGTCGCTGTGCGGAATAGCGGGCGCCAGCCACTTCCGCTTACCCGACGACTGCGGGGCCAGGACCGGCACCAACTGTCCGGCGCGGTACGGGATCGGCGAGTCCGCGGCGAGCCGAACGACCGTGATGGCGTCGGACCGGTGGTCAACATCCAGGACGGTGGCACCCCAACGCACGGGGACTTCGCTGTATTCGGCCGCGCCCTCCTCCATGAGGCCGATGATCTGGCCGGTTGCCATCGCGAAGAGCTCGAATTCTTCCGACGTGACCTGCGGCGCGATGATCTCGCGGCCGGCGTCGATAATGGCATCCCCCATTGCGACGTAGTCGGGGGCTTCGACGCCGAAGCTGCGGTGGTCTTCGGCGAGGTGCCGGAGGAAGCGCCGTGTGCGTCGATCCAGCCCGTTCCCTGTCGCCTGCTTGGCGTACACATGTACCAGCGCGCGCCGAAAACTAGGTTTAAGCTGCGATAAGTCCGCGGGGAGCCGCCGGATAAACGAGGGGCGGCGGGCGAAAAGATGAGTAAACACGGCGTCGACGAAACGCGATCCGTCAGTTTGAAGGACAGTGACCACGGGGACCAGGGATGCTTCATGGACTCCGGTGGCGTCCTGCGCCACATCGTCGTCAACGGCGTCGCCATCCTGCACCACGGAGTCATGGCCGCGCGGCCGGCTACCTTCTATCACGCCTATCCTTTCTACGGCGAGCCCCTGGTTCCCACATCACAACAGCGGTAGACCGAGGCACATGCACAATTTCCCCACGTGACCTGCCGTGTTGAGCTTCCATACGAGCCAACCGCTCCCGAAGCTGGTGGTTCTCCGCCTGCAGCTCATCCACCTGAGACTTCAGGTCAATGATCGCCCGTATCCCCGCGAGATTAACACCATCTTCGTGAGAAAGCTTCTGTATTTCGCGAAGCATCTCAATGTCATCAGGCGAGTATCGACGCCCACCTCCGCGCGTCCGCTCGGGCGTGACCAGCCCCATGCGGTCGTAGGTGCGGAGCGTCTGAGCGTGGAGTCCGGTCAATTCGGCCGCCACCGAGATGACATAAACTTCTTCCCGACGTACCTCGCCCAGCGGCTGCCCATGTCCTCTGGTGTGCGTTTGGCGGGACGTGTCGCTGGTCGCGCGGCTTTCACCGCCACGTGTTTCGGCGCCAGCGCCAGCCCCACGCGTACCGCCAGCTCCGCCAGCGCTCGAGGAGTCCGTCGTGTTGCGTCGTCGATCAGAGTTCGAAGCCATGACTTACCCCTCCTTCCCTGGCCAGTTAGCGCGCGGGTCAAAGCCCAGGCGCTTCTCTTCGGCCACGTAGCTACGAAGCGCAGAGGCAGCCCCTTCGTCCAGCTTCGGAGGGACCGCCACCTTCACCGTCACCAAAAGGTCGCCGTTCTTCTGATTACGCTTCGGCACACCGCGGCCACGAACACGCAGCGTACGGCCGTCGTTAGTGCCCGCGGGGATCTTGACGCGAACCTTGTTGTCCAGCGTCGGCACTGTGACAACCCCGCCCAACGCGAGCTCAGAAAAGCTAACCGGGACGGTGACGCGCAGGTCGTCGCCCTTGCGAGTGAAGAGCTTGTCCGGCCGCACATGTACCGTGACAAACAAATCGCCCGCCGGACGGCCGCGCATTCCCGCCTCGCCCTGACCAGCTAAGCGAACCTTCTGGCCATCGACAACGCCCGACGGCACACGCACGGTAATCGTCCGAGTGCGGTTGGTCACACCGCTGCCCTTGCATGCTGGGCAGGGATCGTCGATCTTGGTGCCCGTGCCGCCGCAATCGGAGCACGGCCGCGACAACCCGAACGCGCCGCGATTATCGGACACGACACCTTTGCCATTACACGTCGAACATGTATGCGGCGACGTCCCAGGTTTCGCGCCCGAACCGTGGCACTCCTGACACGACGAGGGGTTCGTCAAGCGGATCGGCACCGTGGCGCCTTTGGTAGCCTCACGGAAATCCAACGTAATTTCCGTTTCGACGTCGGCACCGCGCAGGTTGCGCTGGCCACGGCTGGCGGCAGCAGACGCGCTACCCCGGCCGTTGAAGAGGTCTCCGAGGATATCGCCGATGCCTCCGCCGGACCCGCCGCCGAATAGGTCGGAGGCGGAGAAGCCGCTGCCCGTGTCGTAATTGCTAAATGTGGTGCGGAAACCTCCAGGCGACCCGTACTGGCCGCCGAATCCGCCCGAGTTAAAGCCGCCGTTATTGAAGCCGCTGCCACCGAAGCCGCCGAGGCCACCAGAAGCCAGCATATCCTTCAATTCGTCGTATTCCTTGCGTTTTTTGGCATCGCCGACGACGGAATACGCCTCGCTGGCTTGCTTAAACCGCTCCTCCGCGGCGGAGTCGCCCGGGTGGCTGTCCGGGTGATTATCGCGCGCGATCTTGCGGTACGCCTTCTTAATCTCGTCCTCGCTGGCGCTGCGAGAAACTCCTAAGTCCTTGTAATAATCCTTCTCTGCCCATTCTCGTTGAGCCGTCATCTTTGCCTTCTTCCGATATTTGTCGCTTTGTTGCTTGCTACTGTTGTTGTCTTGTGTTGGTTGATGGGGTTGATGCGCCGTGGGGCGTGTGGGGTGCCACGTGGCGCGTTATGGCATTGCGGCACCTTCGTGGTGCGTTAGCCGATCACTTCCGGCCATTTGCCGCCCGGCTGGCGTCGGGGTTTGTGCCCGTGGTTCCGGACGCACGGCCGTCGTCAGCGCATGCCAAAACCGCAGGGCAAACTAGCACCACCACACACATGGCTTGCTCACCAACCCTCAAGGTTGAGTCTAGTAGACTTAACTTTACATTGGGAATAACGGCTCAAACAGGGAAAATATTCCAGGCTCGAGCCACGTTTTCTAGGCCGGAGCTTGAACCGGCCCATCTCATGATTCAGTCCTGAATAAAGTGCGACGGGGCAAAGAACCGGCGAATAAGGCACGGCCGGGAATCACAAAGCCGGCAAGTCACACGCCCGAGAGCCGTCGGGCGTCGTCCCGACCTGAGTGGAGCATGAAAACTACGGGGGAATATTGGGACGTTTTAAAGTGCGGAGGTATATGGGCGGAAATCGGCCGAAAATTGACCATATACCCCCGCAGTTCTCGCATAGACCCGCCATATACCGCCGCAGTTTTAGGCCCTAAGCACGGAAGGCAGCCTGGACCCGGAGATCCCCACCCCAAAAAGCCCAGCTCATCCCCCACAAACACCAGGCGCCACCCAGACTGGTTACACTCACCAATCACAAGCCCCGCCCCCCGCCGACTAAATCTCTGATCGCTCCCCCCACAGAGGTTTAGTCGAACTTCAAGGCATACATATCTTGGTTCGTCATGCCGAGCTTCTTATCGAAGAGTTTGACTGCGAAATACGCCGATACACACGGCACGACCGCGTAAACAAGCACGACAACCAGGATGTTCCGAACACTCCATCCCCAGCCCTCGGCATTCAGCGCTGCCAGCGGCCCAACGAGCCCGGAAATCCCGAACCCGGCCGAAATGGGCGTACCTTGCACCCGGAAAATGCCCGCCACAATGCCACTAACGCCGCACGCAACTATGGCCGGCAACAGCGCAACAGGCCGTCGCATCATGTTGGCAACCTGAACTTTCGCGGATCCCACCACATGCACAAGCGATCCGCCCGGCCCATTCACTTTCCACCCGGCCCACATCATGGTGAAGGCAACGGCGCAGCATCCAACGTTCGCCACGCCCGACGCAATACCGGACAGGAAGATAGCGGTGGCAATACCGACCGTCGAAATTGGCGATGCCATCATCACGCCGAAAGCAATGCCCAGGATCAGCCCCATCACGATGGGCTGCAGATCCGCCGCTCCGACGACGAGGTCCCCCAGCCACTTCGTGAACACCAGCACCGCCGGGTACGTCACAAATTTACCGAGACCACCGGCTATCACGATGACCGTCGGCGGAAGTACCAAGATGGTGTAGCTCTTCAGCCTGTCACCAATGAGGAGAATCATGATGACGGCAAAGGCAGCGGTCAGGCCGGTGTTGATCACCAGCCCGGTACCTTTGAGCTGGAGGAATCCGTCGGAATTTATCCCCTTGACGACACCCGATCCCATCACGGCCGAGATCGCGACGGTGGCGGTCTGAATGTGCGTCATTTTGAATTGCATCGCAACCAGGAGGCCGATGGCTATCGGCAACATACTGGAGGCGACGGACACCATCCCGATGATTTCCTTCCCCTGCGGGAACACGGGAAGCAGGGCCTTGAATAGCTCTCCTAACAGCGCTTGGGGCACCAATGCCACAACAACGGCAACCGAAATGCCGTTGAGGACATTCATGGTGAATTCGCCCAAACCCATTCGGGGCGAATACCGCTCCCCTGTCTGAGTGTTGTTAATAGGTGATTCGTCAAGCTGAACACGTTGCTCAGGGGCTGCTGCTTCTTTCATAAAGCTTCCATCATTGGGGAACTGATAACTAGGCGGGAAACTAGTGGCTCACTGCGCGGAGTTAATTGTGAAAGGAGACCATACCAAAAAGGGACGGTGGCTTCACCCGTTTTGTACGACGACTACGCCATGTTTCATGGCGGCCATCGCGGGATCGGCCTCGTACCCAGGAATTGCACCTAAGAATTGCGCTCCACGCAGACGCCTATATGTACTGCCGACGATTGGGCCAGCTGTGCACATAGTATGCCCGGGACTCTATTTAATTCGCCAGTGAAGGATATTTTGTTTCAGTAAGCTACTGGGGCTGCAATTCTGCGTATTACGGGCACTACGGGGCACTACGAGGAGGCGACGGAGGAGAAAGCAGGCACGAGCAACGCGCTGCACTCATCCAGCTCCAACGCTCATCAACGCATGAAAAAGCCCGGGCGGCTATTAACCACCCGGGCTAAAGATAAGAGCTAAAGATAAGGGTTACTCACGATGACCCATGGTCAGGGCCGGCCCAATCACTCTGGATCGCCGATCACGACCATTGCTGTTCGCAACACGCGGTCGCCCATTCGGTACCCGGCGCGCAGAACCGTCGCCACGGTTTTCTCGTCGCCAGATGACATGTCTTGAACGGCCTCGTGGAAGTTGGGGTCGAAAGCATCGCCTTCCTGGCCGAACTTTTCAACACCCAAATCCGCGATCAGCTTGGTGAATTTGTCCGAGAAGACCTTGAGTGGCCCTTCCTCTTTCAAATCGCCGTGCTTTTCCGCAAGGTCGAAGTCATCCGCCATAGGCAGGAGGTCACTCGCGACTTGCGCCTTGGCCAGCTCGAATGTGGCCGCCCGATCGCGCTCAGCCCGACGCCGGTAGTTGGTGTACTCGGCGGAGACTCGCTTCAGATCGGCAGTCATTTCTTCGAGTTGCTTCTCGACGGGGGACGCGGCACCAGCACCAGGCACACCAGCACCATCATCAACGGGCTCTTGCCCCTCGTCCTGGAGGTCGCGGGCAGCATCGTCTTCGGCGGATTCGACCGCTACGTCGGGATCGTCTTGAAGACCATCTACTTCAGCGTCGATGTCGTCAAGCTCTTCGGCAACGTTCTCACCGTCGACGGCCCCTTCCGGAGCGTCTCCGTTGGGCGTTTCCTGTGCGAGGCGGGCTTCGTCCACCGCAGCTTCGGCCTCGTTGGGGGATGCGCCTTCGGGGTCTGTGTTGGCCGGCGCACCCGGGTCATCGGGCATGTCGTTGCCTAGACTCACTTGTCATCATCCTTCTTGTCTTCGTCGACTACCTCGGCGTCAACAACGTTGGGGTCGGAGTTGTCAGATCCAGCGTCGGCACCCGCGGCACCTGCGGCACCTGCGCCACCGGCAGCTCCACCGTTGGCAGCCTCGGACTCGTACAGGGACTTGCCCATCTCCTGAGACTCTGCGGACAGCTTCTCAACAGCGGACTTGATGGCCTCGATGTCGTCACCCTTCAGGGCTTCGTCGACACCCTTGGCAGCTTCCTCAACCTTGTCCTGGATGTCCTGGGAGACCTTCTCCTTGTTGTCGTCGACGAACTTGCGGGTCTGGTAAACCATGGACTCCGCAGAGTTGCGAACTTCCTGCTCCTCGCGACGCTTCTTGTCCTCTTCCGCGTGAGCCTCGGCGTCCTTCACCATGCGATCGATCTCGTCCTGGGATAGGCCAGAACCGTCCTGGATCTTAATGGTGTTTTCCTTACCGGTGCCCTTATCCTTCGCGGTGACGTGGACAATACCGTTGGCGTCGATGTCGAACGTGACCTCGATCTGCGGGATACCACGCGGAGCCGGCGCAATTCCGCCCAACTCGAAGGAACCGAGCAGTTTGTTAGCCGACGCCATCTCGCGCTCACCCTGGAAGACCTGGATCTGAACGGAAGGCTGGTTGTCTTCCGCCGTGGTGAAGGTCTCGGACCGCTTCGTCGGGATGGTCGTGTTGCGTTCGATGAGCTTGGTCATCACGCCGCCCTTGGTTTCAATACCGAGGGATAGCGGGGTGACATCCAGAAGCAGAACGTCCTTGACCTCGCCGCGCAGCACACCGGCCTGGAGAGCAGCACCGACAGCGACAACCTCATCCGGGTTAACGCCCTTGTTCGGCTCTTTACCGCCGGTCAACTCCTTGACCAGGTCGGTGACGGCTGGCATACGGGTCGAACCGCCGACGAGAACCACGTGGTCAATGTCAGAAACGGAAATGCCGGCGTCGGAAAGAACCTGCTGGAACGGCTTACGGGTGCGGTCCAGGAGATCCTGGGTAATGCGCTGGAATTCCGTGCGGGACAGCGTCTCGTCGAGGAAGAGCGGATTCTTGTCCTCGTCAACCGTGATGTACGGCAGGTTGATGCTGGTCTGCTGCGAGGAAGACAGCTCAATCTTGGCTTTCTCAGCGGCCTCACGCAGACGCTGCATAGCCATCTTGTCCTTGGTCAGGTCAATGCCGTGTGATGACTTGAACTTGTCGGTCAGCCAGTCAACGATGCGCTGATCCCAGTCATCGCCACCGAGCTTGTTGTCACCGTTGGTTGCGCGGACCTCAACAACACCCTCGCCGATCTCCAGGAGGGAGACGTCGAAGGTACCGCCACCGAGGTCGTACACCAGGATGGTCTGGTCGTCTTCGCCCTTTTCAAGGCCATACGCCAGCGCGGCAGCCGTCGGCTCGTTCACAATACGAAGCACGTTGAGGCCTGCAATCTGGCCAGCGTCCTTCGTCGCCTGACGCTGAGCGTCGGAGAAGTAAGCCGGGACGGTAATAACGGCGTCGGTCACGTCCTCGCCGAGGTAGCTCTCAGCGTCTCTCTTCAGTTTTTGAAGAATACGGGCGGAAATCTCCTGCGCCGTGTACTTCTTATCGTCAATATCGACATTCCAGGAGTCGTCGCCGATGTGGCGCTTAACTGAGCGAATAGTGCGGTCAACGTTGGTCACGGCCTGGTTCTTTGCCGACTGCCCAACGAGCACCTCGCCGTTCTTCGAAAAAGCTACAACCGACGGCGTCGTCCGCGAGCCCTCGGAGTTAGCGATAACGGTGGGGTCTCCACCTTCCAAAACGGATACCACTGAGTTCGTAGTACCCAAGTCAATTCCAACTGCACGTCCCATTATCTGTGTTTCCTTTCGTTACATTTGTTGTGCCCGGCGGATCATTCGGCGGCCGCTCTCGGCTTTCGCCTGCGGTCCTGCCCGTGATCTCACCCGGAGCATCTACGTATTTGTATGAGGCTGAGTGAATCAGACTCAACGACCTGTCACAGTCTGACCCAGAAGACTCAGGCTTGTCAAGCTAACTTGAGTCTTACTCGCTCAACCTTGCGACATTAGATGTAACGACGACGTGCTCAAAGTTATTCCACACGACTCAATTTTTCTTATCGACGCTGGTCAGGATGGTGTTTTTAGTGCACGGAAGTGGCTCCCCGTATGTGTGGCGGGTGTCCATAGCCGACGTTTTTCGCGCGTTCCCGTGTGCATAGCCGACCTTGATGGCCGACGTTTCCCGCACAAGGTTGAGCCCCCGTGGGAAGTTTTAGTGTGCGCACCGGCAGGGCTATCGTCGGCGCACACACCATTAACGCGTGTGCTCATCGAGCCACCCTTTCAGAACAACGGCATGATTAAACACACGATCTTTCGCTGCAAAGACCAAGATGATGTTTCCTCCCGACGCTGCCCGATCACATAACTCCCCCACCTGAGCAGCCTCCGAATCGGAGTCGGCGTCCGAGCTGTCGCCGTCGCCACCCGATGCGGTGGCGTCTTTATAGCTGGCCAAGCGCTCATCCAGCTCAGAGCGATACCTATCCGCGAATTCAGCAAAGCGCGCTGGGTCATGGCCCCAGTCTTTCCGCAGCTCCGGTGAGGGAGCGAGGCCCTTCAACCATTCATCAACTGGCGCCGTGGCTTTCTTCACCCCGCGCGGCCACAGCCGGTCCACGAGAATCCGCGTCCCCTCCCCTTCCGCCGGGTGATCGTGAATCTTTTCCGTCGTGATCATGGCATAACCTCCTGCGCTCTCACTCCACACTTACGCCTTTTCACCCCGAACGTAAATGGCCTCAGCCGACGCGACTGGCCTCTTCCGCGCGAATGTTTTCTTCCGCGCGAAAAAGCTCTACCCGCACGATCAGACGCTCTTCCCCCACGCATAGGCACACCATGCGGCCCAACCACTCACAAACAATTCCACCGGAATGGTCACAACGGCACTGCCGATATTCGGAAACGACGTGGTCACGTCGGCAATTGCGTCGACAAGCAATAAAGCAGCAACACCCCACAAACCCGCAGCAGCGTGGGGTCGGCGCTTGAGCACCCACCAGGCGCTTGTCCATAGGGCGGCTATTTCTGCGCAATCCAAAGCAATCCAGCCCAGCACGCCCGGGAATGGCATCGTGAACAGCAGAATTCTCATCCACGGGATGAGAGCTGCGCCCATGACAAACAGGATTCCCGCCAGTACGCAATCGGCACGGCGGCCGGCGCCTAAATACCTGTGCCGCTTTTTCTCATGTGAAAAGCAATCATGATCCTTATTGAATGCGAATTTACTCACCAGCCATTTTTTAATCGTGGACCTATCAACTCGTCGGCGAAAACCCGACGCGTGATGATGGCCAGATGCATGATGGTAACGAGAGGAACATTGTTTGGCCGCGGACGTTACATAGTCGAAGAGATCGCGAGCACCCACGTGCCGATACATTCTCGCCCTAGACATAGCATTCACCCGGCGCGCATTCACCCGGCATGAAACCACCAAACATATTTTCAGACATGTATTCACCAGACATCGTGTTAACCGATCCCCTCACCTACGTTTAGTAAAAAGTTCACTATGCGCCACTCTGAGATCATTCCCAACGTTGGATCACTCAATACGGGATCACAGTGAGTGGATTCCGTTGACCATGTAATACCTCACGGGCAAACACTACGAGCCCGGAACTAGATCGACTCTAGCTCCGGGCTCGTAGAGCATGTACTCAGGTACTCGCTTAAAGCCTTACGCTTACGTTGTCACTCCGCGCGGTGTATCGCGAACACCCTACGTTTTTATTCTCTACCTCTTCTTGGTTACTAGACCAACAATCCACAAAAGGATTACCGCACCAAGCAAACAGGTAAGGAAGCTGAAGAACTTTCCTCCACCTTCGACATCAAATCCGACTGCACCGAGCAGCCATCCTCCGAGGAAACCGCCGATAATACCAACGATGATATTGAGCGGGACGCCCATTTGAGCGTCGGTACCCATGATCTTCGATGCGATCCATCCGGCGAGGCCACCGATAATGATCCACCCAATAATTCCGAGCGGTGGAGCGGATGCCGCAGCCAAAATAACTTCGTTCATCAGTCAAACCTTTCTCATATTTTTACAACGGGCCACTGATGAGGAAACTGCGTTGTTCTTCCGCCACAGTCATGCCCGAGGAATACCGGATGGCTAGTACATGAGCTACTCCAAAACCATGTACAAGCCTCGTCACAACAGAGTTTACTAGGAAATCTTATGTGTCGGTAGAAAGTACAGCGAGTAATCGGGAAACAGAAACGTGCCAACGTTTGACAAGCAATGCCATTTTCCCGCCACGACCAGCGCAGCCAACGGGAACGACGTCGTACCCGCCCCATTCACGCCGCGTATACAAAAACACTAAGCTAGTTATCGCATTATTACTGTGGGACCCTGCACCCGCATGTATATTGTCCCGTATCACTTTTACAGCCCGAGGATGACGAATGAGCACAACCCCCTCCGACCCGACTTCACGGTCTGATTCGGAAGGCTATTCCAACCAACCCAATGACCAGTTTTTCACAGAAAACCGGCCCAACTCGGGCAGCTCATTCGAACAGCGTCGTGCGGAAGAACAACGCCAAGGGCAAGAACAGCGTGCAGAGGGAACTCAGCACCCAGGGGAAGAACGAGGTCAGGACACCACTGAGCCCAGCTCTTCACACAGTTCTTCGACCAATGCCCCTATCGATGCTGAGTTTGCCGACGTTCCGACTGCTCGCGATGTCCTTCCCGAAAATGATTCCCTCGGCGAAGACCGCGCATTTGACGAGCCAAAGGCGCACGACGCTAAATCAAACAATCCGAACACACAAAGCGGATTTTCGACGAATGGGGCGGCGGGTTTCCCCGTCATCACTCCCGAAATGATGCGTGAGGCTAATAGCCACACCACATCATCGGACGACGATTCCGCAGAATCTGATACCTCCGCGCAACCGGCAAACTCTGCGCAACCGACCAGCTCTGTGCAATCGGATTCCACACAGCAGGATTCTGAGCGTCGTCAGGACGGCGCAATTAGTAGCCCAACGACGGGAAACTCAGCAAACGGCAAACCCTCGACAGTGACATCCGACGCATATCACCCGTCACCTAACACCAAGCCGCACGGATCGCGCCCCGTCGGGAGCGTATCCCAGGCTCAACCTCAAAACGGCTCGGGTGGTAAAAACGCCGGTCGGGGAAGCGTCGGCAAGGAAGATAACAACCAAGGACGACAGGTTCCCTCAGCATCCAACACGTCGGAAACCGTAGCAGGAAACACAACGTCTCATGCGGCAGGTCGGGGATCGGCAGCTGCCTCTGGCCAATCTATCTCTAGCCAGGCAGGCTCACAAGCCGCCTCCCACGGGAGCAAAGAAGCAACCACTGACCGAGCAGACACCGATCACTCCAACGATCAGACCGACGCCGACCAGGAACCCGCAGAAAATTCGCGGAAAGAAAAGTTCAAGAACTGGATTGCCACCACACCCGCAAAAGCACTGGTCTTCGTCGTCGCTGTCTTAATTCTTGCGGCACTATTCGGCGCTATTTGGATGGCTAATAACGATAATTTCACCGTTGGTTCGTCGGAAAAAACATCAACCGCTCGGTCGGAAGATAACCAAGCTGATCAACCCCAGCAGAACTTCCCAACCCCAGGTGGAAAGACAATCAAAGGATCGATCGGGCAAAATATCGATCTCGATGCGCGCCAAGTTCAAATATGCGGCAGCAGCACGGGCGAATACACGCGCTCTGCTATCCCGGTCGGGTGGGACTGCTCCGTGGCGGACACGGCGCGCCAGGTCTATAACGACACTCCTAAGGACGACCGAGGGAGCATTACCATAGAGAGCCCCATTTCTGATTCGACATTCAAACTGGAATGCCAAGAATTCAAACCCGGGCTCGTGCGCTGCGAAAATAAAGACGACGATATCCACATCTACATCGGTAATTAGCCACAGTTGGTCATTAAAAACGAATTCACACTTTTGGCCCTGTCGCGTGGCATAGTGGTCGGGTGAGCTCTTCCGATAAAAACGCGACACCCGCACCCGAAAACACCGACACCAGCAGCACGACCCCGCCCCAGGTCACTGGGCGCCCGAGGCTCAAGCACCTGGATCAGTCCAGCAAACTGCGCAACGTCCTCTACGAAATCCGCGGGCCGGTCAATGCCGAAGCAGAACGCATGATCGCCGATGGTCACAGAATTCTGCAGCTCAACACAGGTAACCCGGCAGTCTTCGGCTTCGAAGCGCCCGATGTCATCATGCGCGACATGATCGCGGCCCTGCCCACAGCCCAGGGGTATAGCACCGCGAAAGGCATCATCCCGGCGCGCCGTGCCATTGCCACGCGATACGAATTAGTTCCCGGATTCCCCAGCGCCGATATCGACGATATTTACCTGGGTAATGGGGTTTCCGAGCTCATCACCATGACTACTCAGGCCCTCCTCGACGATGGTGATGAAGTGCTCATTCCTGCCCCCGATTATCCCCTCTGGACGGCGGCAACTTCACTAGCCGGCGGTAAGCCCGTGCATTATTTCTGCCGCGAGGACGATAATTGGAATCCCGACATCGAGGACATCAAAGCTAAGGTCACTCCGAAAACTAAGGCAATCGTCGTTATTAACCCGAATAACCCCACTGGGGCTGTCTATAGCCGGGAAACGCTGCAGAAAATTGTCGATATTGCCCGCGAGAATTCACTCCTCATTCTTGCCGATGAAATCTATGACCGGATTCTTTACGACGATGCCGAACACATCAGCATCGCTTCCCTAGCTCCCGATCTGTTGTGCATCACATTCAACGGATTGTCCAAGGCATATCGTGTGGCTGGATACCGGTCGGGCTGGATGGTCCTCACTGGCCCCAAGGAGCACGCTAAGGGGTTCATCGAGGGGCTGGACTTGCTCGCATCAACGCGCTTGTGCCCCAACGTGCCTGCTCAGCACGCAATCCAGGTGGCGCTTGGCGGAAAACAATCCATCTACGACCTCACACTCCCCGGCGGCCGCCTGCTAGAGCAACGAAATGTGGCGTACGAAAGGCTCAATGAGATCCCGGGCGTTTCGGTTGTTAAACCGATGGGTGCTTTGTATGCCTTCCCCAAATTGGATCGGAATGTTTACGACATTCATGATGACGAGCAATTCATGTTTGATCTGTTACGCGCAGAAAAGATTCATCTTGTCCAAGGCACCGGATTCAACTGGCCTGAGCCTGACCACTTCCGCGTCGTTACTCTTCCCTGGGCCCGAGATTTGGCCGATGCCATCGAGCGTCTCGGAAATTTCCTGTCCAGCTACCACCAGTAAAGTCCGCGGACACCCATCGACTACGACCTACCTACGCACGCTATTCTGAAAACACGTTACTGTTACTGGAACATACTATCGGTTAGGCGTCGTCGCTCAGATTTGTCCGGCCTACGCTCCCTTTTACCTGGCCTGCGCATCTGCGACCTGAGCTGCGTTTTTACCGACAGATCCGTCCACTATGAGGAGTCCTTGTGGGTAAACACTCAGCGTCCGGCGACGAACCCTACCAGCCGCGTGGCACCGACACGGCCGACTCGTCGCCCCAACAGGCCCCCATTCCGACGGAAACCCGCAGGTCACGACTCAACAACGCGCGTCGCGAAACTAAGCCACAGCCAGTACCCCCACAACCCAAGGCCAGCAAAACCAGCAAACGCTTCCGCCCGCACATCAAAGACTGGACACTAGGCCAACGAATCCTCGCCGGATTTCTACTCATCGGCTTCATCCTCAGCGCCATCTCCGCCGTCGCCCTGTGGCCATCAAACACCCCGGCCCGCGTCGATAAGTCCTTCCAAGAAACGTCGTCCCTCCCCCAAAACATCGCCGACGGAACCATCGCCGTCACAACTGAGGCAGCATGCGGATCCCCCAGCGTCGGCCGGACATTCGACGACACACCACGCGAGCCCACCACATCCACGGGCACCTGCACTCGCGCGATTGTCGACATCACGAGCGGCCCTGACAAGGGGAAACGCACGCTCATTGAGACGTCCCACAAACCGGGCGACCCCGACCTCCGCGAGGGCGACAAGATCCGAATGACCCGCCACGCCACCGACGACGGCAGCATGGGCTACGCGTTCAACGATTACCAACGCAAAGTACCCATCATCGCGTGGCTCATCATCACAGCTATCGCCATGGTAGCGATCGGATCATGGCGAGGCGCGCGCTCACTCGTCGGCCTCGTCATCACGATGGCGATCATCGGCGCATTCATGCTCCCCGCCCTCCTCCGCGGCGGCGATCCACTCCTGCTTGCCGTCACATCATGCGCCCTCATCATGTTCGTCGTGATTTACCTCGTCCACGGAATCAGTTGGAAATCCAGTTCTGCGCTCGCCGGAACAATCATCGCGCTGGGGCTCGCCGCAATCATGGCTGGTTGGGGTATCGACGGAACCCGACTCCGCGGACTCGGTGAGGAGGACAACCTCCTGGTTCAGCTTTATCTTCCCGACGTCACCGTCCACGGGTTGATGCTGGCGGGATTCATCGTTGGCGCGATCGGTGCGCTCAACGACGCTACCGTGGCGCAGGCATCCACCGTCAACGAGCTGGCTATCATCGACCGCAAGGCATCACCGTGGCGGCTCTTCGCGGGCGGCATGCAAGTGGGGCGAGACCACATCGCGTCCATGTTGTACACGCTGATCCTCAGCTACGCGGGCGCAGCACTTCCGATGTTATTGCTGATCACCGCCTCGGAAAGGCCGCTGGGGCAGGTGTTGACCTCGGACCTCATCGCCACTGAAATCGTCAGGTCGGCCGTCGGTGCTATTGCCCTTGCGCTCGCTGTTCCGATTACGACGATTATCGCCGCGGTCACCGTCAAACCTGATCCCGACGCCAGCAACGCAGGTGGACACGGCCACGTTCATGTACACCATCACTAGGGTTTGCAGCGACTCGGTGGCGCATCGCCTGGCTAAGCGCGTCACCTAACGGTGTGCGGTAATCCCCCGCGCCCGGCGCTACAAACTGCGCCCCAACGCCCGCACAGACCACCCCGCGCGCATCCACGCGTAAACATCCAGGCAGTTCCGCCCGTCGATAATAATTGGCGACGCGACACACGTCCTCGCCTCCGACGGGTCCAGCTGCTTGAACTCCCTCCACTCCGTCGCCACGACTACCACGTCGGCATTGTGCAGCGCATCCCACACTGTGTCCGCATACATGAGCGTCGGGAAAACCTTCGACGCATTCGTCATCGCCTGAGGGTCGTACACGCTGACCTGTGCACCCGCAAGACTCAACGCCCCCGCAACTGCCAACGCCGGCGAATCGCGCACGTCGTCCGACTCCGGCTTGAACGCCGCGCCCAGCACAGTCACGCGCGCGTCGTGCAAGGAGCCGCCGCACGCATCCTTCACCATGCTGACCAGTTTTTCCCGACGCCGAAGATTGATCGCGTCCACCTCACGCAGGAAGGTCAACGCCTGGTCAGCGCCCAATTCGCCGGCGCGGGCCATAAACGCCCGGATGTCCTTCGGCAGGCAACCACCCCCGAACCCGAGCCCGGCGTTGAGGAACTTCCTCCCGATACGCTCATCCGCGCCGATCGCGTCGGCAAGCACTGTGATATCCGCCCCCGACGCCTCGCACACCTCGGACACCGCGTTAATGAAGCTAATTTTTGTCGCCAGAAACGCATTCGCCGAGACTTTCACCAGCTCAGACGTCGCAAAATCAGTGACCAGCAACGGGGTTCCCTCTGCCAGGGGTTGGGTATAAATCTTCCTGGCGACGTCTTCTACCTCGGAAGGCGAATTCTGCACACCAAGGACAATGCGATCCGGATGAATCGTGTCCTGCACAGCGTGGCCTTCGCGAAGGAACTCCGGATTCCACGCAATATCCACCGACGTCTCCTCAGCAGAAGTGGTGGAACTATCCGCGGCAGCAGAGGCACTATCCGCAGCCTGCGAAGCAACCAGTCGATCAGTCAACTCCTGAAGCGCACGCGCGGTCCCCACAGGAACCGTCGATTTCCCAAAAATAATGTGCCGCCCCCGCAATAACGGCACCAAATTCGTGACAGCAGAGCGAACAAAAGTCATATCAGCTGCATACGAATTCTTCTGTTGCGGAGTGCCGACACCTAAAAAATGGACATGCGCAAAATCCGCCGCTTCCTGGTATGACGTCGTGAAATGGAGCCGCCCCGAGGAAATATGCTTCCGAATAAGACCGTCTAAGCCAGGCTCAAAAAACGGCGTCTCTCCGCGCGAAAGGAGCTCGATTTTATGCGGATCAACGTCCACCCCGATGACCTCATGCCCTAATTCCGCCATGCACGCCGCATGCGTTGACCCCAGGTATCCCGTTCCAATCACAGACATCCGCATGCCCATGAATTTACGCGGAAGACACCGCTGAAGCATGTTCGGCCATGGCTCACTGCGAGAATGCGGGCGATCAGCGGAAGTTCATGTATGCTCTCGACGCCGTCGGCCCGCGTTGACCCTGATACTTCGAGCCCAATGACCCCGACCCATACGGTGTTTCCGCAGGGCTGGACATCACGAACAACGCCAGCTGGCCTACTTTCATCTCGGGATACAGAGCGATCGGCAAATTAGAAGCATTCGATAACTCGAACGTGATGTAGCCGTTAAACCCAGGATCGATAAACCCTGCCGTGGAGTGCGTCAATAGCCCCAACCGGCCCAAGGACGACTTCCCCTCGAGGCGACCAGCCAAATCCGCTGGCAGGGTGAACTCTTCCAATGTTGACCCCAACACAAACTCCCCGGGGTGGAGGATGAACGCGTCGCCCTCCTTCACCTCCACTAACGACGTGAGATCTTCCTGCTCTTCTTTGGGATCGATATGCGTATAGCGCGCATTATTGAAGACGCGAAAGTAGCGGTCCAGGCGAACATCAATACTGCTCGGTTGGACCATCGTCGGATCGAAGGGAGAAATACCTAGGTGTCCAGAATCGATTGCAGAACGAATGTCACGGTCGGAGAGAATCACAGGCCATAGTTTACCCCCGGCCTGCCGGAACCCCACAAGCATATGGCTCTATCCGCTCCACTACCACCAGCACGTTGACCGGGAGTTTTGTTGGCTCAAAAGTGGCAATGCTACGGTAAAGGGGGAACATGCGTTGCAGTGTTCGCTGATCACGTTTGGGTCATGCGTATCACGAATTTTTCATAGCAGTTCTTCATGCCGATGTAGTTCAATGGTAGAACTCTTGCTTCCCAAGCAAGCGGCGCGGGTTCGATTCCCGTCATCGGCTCCACATAAACAAGCCCCTGGTCACACGGTTGTGGCCAAGGGCTTGTTGTTTTTATTCCTTCAGATCCAGTTACTCCACCATGTCCATGTTGTGTCGCTCGGGTAGAGCCACAGCACCAGCAACCGCGATAAAGAATGACGCGCCAAATATGGTGAAGACCAATGGTGTTGACCCCCACTCCAAAAAGATCGGAACGATCAAGGGCGCCACCACACCTGCCACTCGACCGACGGCTGCAGCCGCGCCAGTTCCGGTCCCCCGCATCGCCGTCGGGTAGATCTCCGGGCCGATCGCGTACAAGGCACCCCACGCGCCCAAGTTAAAGAAGCTCAGCAACAGGCCTGTGATGATGATTCCCGTCGCCCCGGACTGCAGGCCAAACAGAATCGCCGACACCGCAGAACCACACAAGAACACCGACAGCGTCAGGCGTCGGCCCCATTTTTCAATCAACCATGCCGCTGCTGCGTAACCCGGCAGCTGTGCCAGGGTCATCATCAACGTGAACTCGAAGGACTTCACCAGCGAGTGTCCCTGCAGATACAACAAGGTCGGCATCCACGTAAACGCTCCGTAATAGGCCAGGTTGACGAAGAACCACACTACCCACAGGGCAGTCGTGCGGCCTCGCATGTGGGCACTGAATATCGAGGAGTCTCCACCAGCTTTCTCACCTAGGCGGTTCTTCTCCACGGTGACCCCGTCCACCGTGCCCTTAGTGGTATCTCCCTTGGCGACGGACGTCGGCGTCAACGCCACTGCTTCATCGAAAGGAACCGTCGAATCACGTGACGATCCTTTCTCGAAGAGGCGAACGCTGCGCTCGGCCTCCGCAAGGCGACCCCGGCTCTCCAAGAAGCGCACAGACTCGGGTAGTCCGTGACGAACAACTAGGGCGTAGACGGCGGGGACGATTCCCACCAGCAGTGCCCACCGCCAGCCGGGCCAGCCGCCCCATTCCTTCGGCACCAGGAAGTAACCGAGCAGCGCGGACATGATCCAGCCGACCGCCCAGAACGATTCCAACGCCACAACGATGCGCCCGCGGTTCTTCCGCGGGGCAAACTCAGAGACCAGCGTCGACGCGACCGGTAATTCCGCACCAAGGCCCACGCCGACGATGAAGCGCAGGATCAGCAGCATGACTAAGCCGACGGAAAACGCCGCGGCACCCGTCGCGATGCCGTAAGTCAGCAGGGTGAGGGCGAAAACATTGCGGCGCCCCCACTTGTCAGCGAGCAAACCGCCGACGGAGGCGCCAATCATCATGCCCACGAAACCAATGGATCCCAACCAGGAGGCTTGCGTGTTCGACAGGGACCACTCTGCCACCAACGCGGCCATCACATAGCTGATCAAACCGACGTCCATGGCGTCCAGAGCCCACCCGACACCTGAACCAACGAGAAGTTTGCGATGTTCGCGACCGAAAGGCAATGAATCGAGCCGGTCAGAACGCGTAGGGAGCTGGGAATGGACGGTCTGTGATGCGCGCATGTCTATCTTCCGTGAGAGCTTTACGCAGGACAATAGCGCCCATCACGCCAATTGAAAAGAGAACCCACCCGAAAGTGTTCAGCTTATCTATTACTTATTATTTATTAATCGATTTACGACGACGGGACATCCACCACGTCTGAACAAGCGGCACCGCGGCAGCCAACGTCCATCCAAGAATAATGTCGAAAACGTAGTGCTCAGCGAAGAAAACCAACGCAAATCCCATTGTTAGCGCGTAAATCAACGCAATACTTCCCCATTTCCACCGACGACGGCTGAACAGAAAAGTAGCGAAATACATCGTTATTCCGGCATGCAAGGACGGAATCGCCGAGACCAAATTCGACGACGCTTGTGCTTTAGCGAGCGGGCCTTCGCCCACGGGGACAGGCTCCACAGGACCTAAGGTCGGACCATCAGTGCGTTCCTCACGGCGGGCACCGTCCTGAAAATCTTTGACGCCATCAGCCAGACCAAAGGGGGCAATCTGGCTCCACGCATGGGCAGTGAGGCGTTCAACCCAGGGTTCGGGCGAGTCATTCTTATTGTTCACCGGGCCCAAGATAGAACCCTCACCAGCATGTTCAGCGGAGAACATACACGGCGTATGAGAAGGCTGGTCGGCTACGTCGGCAGGTGTGCACCGCGCTGCCGCCCACGGAGGAGCCGCGGGAACAAAAACATAAATTCCCAAACCAATAAATGAAACGGCGAGCAAACCAACAATGTATCGACGAAATTCCGCGCGTGACCGTAACCATTCAATAAACGCCACCGTGTAGGGCATGAAGAAATATGAGGAATACACAGCCATGAGAATGAATTCCCACCAGGGTGCATCCGCGTAGCGCCAATGTTCTTGAAGCCACACATTCGGCAGTGTTCCGCCGAAAAGCCAGCGATCAACATCGGGAGCCAAGTGCCATTGGACCGGAATCCCCATCCAACCGACGACGGTTTTGATTCCCCGATATGCGAGCAGAAAGAGAATGAACAGGCCCCAGTCCACCAGAATGTAGGCCAGGCGGCTGTGCCCTAACGAATAAATTGCGAAACTGACAAAAAGCAGTGGAACCAGCAGCGATCCCACTTCCGACCAGCCGGCGAGTACGCCGATCGCACAGACCGCCACTACCCATAAGGCCATTCCCACACGACGCGTCGTGACTAATTGATCCTGCGAAAGAGATCGTAGCCCCGGAAGCCGATAGCGATACGTACCTCTGTTAGCGAACCGACGGCGACAATGCTTAGTCCACCGTTCCTTCACCGATCGATCTCGACTAGCTCGATCCTTGAGACTCTGATCATTTTTGTGATCCGGATAGATGTCAGTCGCTGTCACGCAACCTCCCACGAAGACGTCGATTTGCGACGAGAGGTCGACCGCGACCACACGATCAGAGATAGTAATCCGAGCACGCTGATGAATACGACGCCGATGTGCAGGATCCACAAGGATGTTCCGTCCCACACAGCGTGCAGCATGACCGCGGTTACCCAGGCCCAGACAAACACCCGTCGGCCATTGCTCGGTGCAGGCGTATCAGCGCACCGCCACAACGCCCACACTGTGAACCCTGTCCACGCCACGTGGCCCGCCGGGGACAAGAGCCCACGCAGCAAGAGGGTCGCACTCACGGCGTCCACATTCCCGTGCGTAGCAATAAGCGCATTAAGGCCGTACCCCATCGTTTCCAGCACGGCGAACCCGGCACCGGAGGCGACGCCCAGCACAACACCCATTCCCGCAGTCCGACGCCGACCCCACAGGTAAATCACTCCGGGGACAATGAGCTTGGCCGTTTCCTCGATGACGGCCACAGCCAACATGCCTAACCAAGGCATGCGGTGTAAGACGTCGAACTCTAACGAACCTGCAGTGGTTGTCCCGACGATTCCGCCAAAAACAGCGGTGAGCGCAACCAGCCCCTCGTGGCCGTGAACGCGCTGGTCGGCAGCGTAGGCAACAAAAAGCACAGCAAGCGGAACCGTAACTGCGCCGATGAGGAGCAGCGTCGGAAAAAGATTGAGGTTATCCGTCCGAACCATGACGCGCATCACGACGGAATAGGCGATAACGCCGACGACGAGGGTCACCAGCCCCCACCCAACTCCTCGACGGCGCGACGAAACCGAGGGGCTACCTACAGCGTCCGAGTATGGGCCTCCCGAATATGGATCGGGGAATGCCGGTCCCTGTGACGACAAATCACGGGGCGAAGGAAAGCTCACGAGTACCTCTCTAAGAACAGGTTATTTTTGGCGACGGATCATATTTGGTTGTCGTTGTATCACGGGAAATTTCCTGCCCGGTGGATAATGACGTCACAACGCGCGTATCCGTCACGGTGAATCCTTGGGACCCCGATGAGGGATGACAATCAGGACCTGACAATTGCTGTGAGGATGGGCTTGTGAAGTTTGTTTTCTCCCCCTGAATAGAATCCACTTTCACCTGTGGAATGCCCTTAATCTGCACAGTAATATCATCATCACCGGTGAATGCTTTAATCATGACCGGCGTATCAAAAGGATTTTTAAATTTTAAATCAATGGAGCCTTCGTACACGGTGGCTTCCCGGCCCGCAGGGTATCGAGAAATGTAATAACTATGAGGCGTATGTGCCACATCGGTCATTCCCGCGAAATAGGTGGCGTTATAGAGCGTCGTAGCAAACTGGCTGATTCCCCCGCCAACGCCTTCATCCGAATGGCCGTTTTTAATGATGCCGGCTTTCACGAATCCCTGCGCTTCCCCACGAGGGCCCGTGAATCCATTCAGGCTAAAAGTTTGACCTGGAGAAACGATGGCGCCATTCACCATTTCCGCCACGCGGCGAATGTTGACCCCGGAATCCGCCGCATATCCCCCCGTCGTGAATTCCCCCATCGTCTCACGAAAGTCGGCCTTTTCCGCGATCTCCGTTGTAAACGTCGCTTTATCATCCGTGTAGGCGACGTCATAATCACGGACAGTGGTATTCGTCAATTTCCCTTGCAAATCATCGAGGGTTTTTGACCAGTTAATGCTCACACCATCTTGGCTAGGCGATGTGACCGTGACCGAACCGTCGTCGCCAATAAGGACATCTGCATCCTTCTTTGTTCGCTCGGTGGAGCTTAATTGCGAGGAAAGAATCGACTTCGCGGCACTGTCGTCGTAGTCGGCTGTGAAATGGTCACCATCGGCCCGGAAGGTAACGATTTGCCCCATATCTTCTGGAGCAATAATTCCGCTCACATCATCGCAGCCCTTAAAAATTAACGGGCCAGAGACAACTTTATTGAGGACATCCCGCTCTGCCTGCTTAACCGCTTTCTCACCGATCTCAGGCTCAACTTCTTCAGCCGGAATCTCCACAACGCGGGTGGTGTTCAACCAATGTTTAGACACATTCTCGGCCAGCTCATCATGGTTAATCCTTTGGCCAGTGACTGGGTCCTTAACATCGGCTTTACCGTCGGAACCAATAGACAGCTCGGCATTGACAGGCTCGCGGGTGAGTTCTTTATCAACACGCTGGAGCGCATTGTCTAAGGAACCCTCATCAACATCGTTAACAATGCCGACTTCGCGGGTTTTCCAGAATGCCTCAATGCGGGTCCACGGATTCTTCGGTTGATGGCCGGCGTTCTCGATCGTCTGATCCCAGTCCACCCGTAAACCGGACATCGTCGGATCAAGTGACGAAGTCATATCGCCAGCATTGATAGAGACAGGCTCGCGAACCTTATCTCCTAGTTCATTGCGGAGCATAGTATCCGCACTTGTTTTACTCATTCCACCAATGCTGACGCCACCAACCTTGACGCCACGGGGAACCTGCCCCTGGCTCATCACTAAATCAGTGGCATATGCAATTCCCGCCATCAGCAACAGGAAAAGCAGAAAACCTAGTGACCACCAGGCAGCACGGTGATGTTTTCGTCCGGGGCCAGCGGACGTACGCGCGTGTTTACTACTAGACACAGCGATTAGCTTATATGCACTAACCCCGTACCTAAACTAAGAGACCTACACTGGGATCGTATCGACCGAGAGGATTTCCAATGTCTGACACCACTTCAGCTCACACAGAACCGACGAATCACGCCCCCGACGCCAACAATGGAGGCCACAAAGACACCATGCTCATCGCCTACGACGGCTCCGTCGAAGCGAAGCGGGCACTGGAATATGCGGGCCGCTTCCTCAGCACCCCGCGCGCGTACATTTTGACGGCATGGGAGCCGCTGCAGCACCAAGCTAACCGTGGCGTCGGAGCCTCCATGGCTGGCGCCATTTACCAGCCTGCCGACAACCCCGAGGACGGCGACCCCGCACACGCTGAAGCCCTCCAGACGTGCAAAGAAGGGGTACAGATCGCCCGCGAGAACGGCTTTGAGGCAGAACCGTTCTTGGTGGAGTCCGCCACCACCATCTGGAGCGCTATCGTCGATGCCGCCGAAGAGCTTCACGCCGACGTCATCGTGTCCGGTACACGTGGCCTCACCGGGTTCAAGTCGCTCTTCCAGGCCAGCGTGTCGGATAACGTGTTGCGCCACTCCGGCAAGCCGGTGCTTATCGTTCCTCCGCTTCCCGACAGCAAGTAGTCGCGATCCAGGGCACATCGCGGGGCACCCTGATATCCACCAACGCCCGCCTGGTGCCTACCTGGTGCCCCGTCGACTGAGACAGGAAGTAGACGCAGATCGTATCCCCCACCTAGGGTTAGAACATCACACCGTCGATGAGGAGAGTCCGTGAATGCGAACGCGGGTGGCCGCAGCGTCTTGTTCAGACTTCCCGGTAGCGCATTCGGCGCACGGCACCGCCGAGCTATCACCCGCAGCTCCTTATGCGCCGGCGCCATTTTATTAGTCATTGCCATTGCAGCGCCGACGTTCATCGTCCCCTCGCTCAAGGAATTGCCGACGGATATCGACTACGACGTGTCTACGGCGCCAACTCGGGGGATCCTCATCGACTCGGCAGCGTTTAAGGCTGGCCGCCCCTCCGCATCGCATTCCTCGGATCCGGCCTGCGTCGGACAGGCCATGCCGACGCGCTGCTACATCGAAACAGACGTGCCGCTGCGGGCGAGCGAAAAAGTGACGACGGCGTCGTCGTCGAAAAAGACCACAAAACTTCGCGCAGTATCGACGCTCTACGCCGGCGACCTGGACACTCCGGAAAGAGAGGGCGGCTCGGACGCGAAGAACCAGGTAGACGCGGATAATGAGATCGGGTCGATCCACGATGAGGTCGTGGTGAACCGCCACACGGCGTTCCCCTCGAAAAAGCCTCAGTCCTCTGTTGCGATGGATTTATCCGCCTTGGGGATGGGCGACGATGTGAAGGTATCCATCAATGATTTCGTTCGCGATGGCTACCAATTTCGATTCCCCTTCGGGTCTGAACGACGGTCATACCGGTTCTTTGATGCTGCCACCGGTACCGCGACCCCCATCGATTTTGTGAACGCGATTCAGCAGCGCGGAAAAGATGTGTATTCGAAGGGAATTGATGTTTATCAGTTCAGCCAGGACCTGGGGCCCGTCAACCTTTATGATGCGCAACGGCGGCTCATGGACAATGCGGGCAATGCCTCGGAGGAACAGCGGCAGGAATTAGACAGACTTCGGCGGAACATTCCTGCGTCCTCGTGGGGATTGAGTTCCGGTGCCCCTATCCAAATGGATCCTTATTATGTGGCTACCCGAACGATAAATGTTGAACCAGCGACCGGAATAATAACGAATAATTCGGTCACGTTATGGGTTTTTTATGCCCAAAATTACAATGAAGCAAAAACGATTAAGGAAAATCAGGATAAAGAATTAGCCTCTCCTTCTCGGACTATGCTTCACTTCGACGCTCAGTGGGGTGACCGTACGAAAGACGCACGGCTACACGATATTCAGAGAGTGATTAAGCCGCTCAATATCTGGAGTAAGGCCGTTCCCTGGATAACGGGCGTGAGCGGGATGATCTTAATCCTGGCCGGGTTGTACTTGTATTTCGACGCGCGACAAGCCAGCCGCCGACCTGCAGGGAAGTCCCCAGAAACCCCTGGTTCGCTCTAATTGCGCGAGCGCGTTGACCCGTTGAGCACGTTAACTATTTTATCGCTCTGCTACTTGATCAAAATCACAGTCATTAGAAATGTCACACCGGCATATGCGGGTTCGGGATAGCGTCGGGCCCGGCGGTAGTCCTAATCTGTTTTCGGCTTATCATCACAAAATTAAATTGCGCTGAACGGAGTGACTGATGATTTGGTTTCATCTCCTTATCGTTCTTGCCTTCATTGTTCTGGGGGCTCGTTTCGGGGGAATTGGCATTGGATTCGCGGGTGCAGCAGGTGTCCTAGTACTCGCCATCACCGGGGTCTCAACATCGACAGACGATATTCCGTGGGCTGTTATCGGAATCATCATGGCTGTTATTTGCACCGTGGCCGCCCTACAAGTGGCCGGGTCGATGGATTACTTGGTTCACCTGACCGAGAGGCTTTTACGCAAGCACCCACAACAGATCGTCTACTTATCTCCCCTGGTCACGTTCGTCATGTCACTCCTGTGCGGAACTGGCCACACCGCATACTCAGTCATCCCGATCATTGTCGACGTTGCTAAAGAGCGCGGAATTCGGCCCTCCAGGCCGCTCTCCATTGCCGTCGTGGCGTCGCAAATTGGTGTGGCGGCGTCGCCGATTTCTGCTGCTATGGCCGCGCTGGTCGTCGCTTTGGATCCCTTCCATGTTGGATACTTGCAATGCTTAGCGATTGTTATCCCGACGACGTTCATCGGGTGCGCGGCCGGCGCATTTGTGGCCGCTCGACAGGGTAAGGAACTGGCCGATGACCCCGTTTACCAGGAGCGGAAGAAGCAAGGCCTTGTGAAGCCGTCGGCAGCTGGTATTGAAAACTACACTCCGGCGAAGAGCGCAGTTCCTAGTTTGTGGGTCTTCCTGTTTGCTCTTATTTTGGTGGTCACCTACGCGACGGTCACCTCGAAAGAGCTGGGAATTGTCGATAACCCGCCGCTGAGTGCGACGCTGGCGATTATGGCCGTCATGCTCACCGCGGCAGCCGTCATTTGTGGTCTAGCGAAGAAGCCCTTCGGCGAGATCACCACTCAGGAAACCTTCCGTTCCGGCATGACCGCAGCTATCTGCATCATGGGCCTCGCATGGTTAGGAAATATGTTCGTCAGCCACTACGCCGACACGATTTCCCACGGCCTGTCGGGCGCTTTGCATTCGCAACCATGGCTCTCTGCCGTGTTCTTCTACTTCGCCGCCCCGCTCATGTTCTCCCATGCCGCGACGACGTCCGCCTTCATGCCGCTGTTCGTGAAACTCGGCCTCCCGGCAACGGCATTGGTGGCCAGCTACCCGGCGGTGTCTAACTACTACCTGCTCCCCAACTACCCGACGACGGTTGCGGCGATGGAGATGGACGACACCGGCTCCACCCGCGTGGGCAAAACGCCGCTCTCCCACCCGTTCGTCCTGCCCGGCACGGTGTCCATTACGGTGTGTGTTCTTCTCGGATTCCTTATGGCTCCGATCCTGTTGTAAACACCCGGGCTGTGAACGCGCGGGCTGTCAACGGGCAGTCGGTAAACACCTCTGCCACTCCCACCTGCCACTCCCCTGCGCTTAGCTACACTGAGGAGGCATGAAAGACCACTACCGGGCAGTCGTTATTGGTGCAGGACAAGCTGGTCTTGCCGGCGCTCATGAACTCGTCCACCGTGGTCTCACACCCGGGGACGACTTCCTCATTATTGATTCCAATGACGGCCCTGGCGGTGCGTGGCGAAACCGGTGGGACTCGCTCACGTTCGATGCCACCCACGGGATTGCCGACCTTCCCGGCTTACCGCTCGGCGACCCTGACCCGGACATTCCCGCGTCGCGCGTCGTCGCCCAGTATTACGGCGAGTATGAGCGGAAATTCGGACTTGCCGTGGAGCGACCAGCGAAGGTCATCGGCGTGTGCAGCAGCGACGAAGAAAGCACTGACGTGCTCACCGTGGTGTGGGTGAAAGGCGGGACGTGCTCTTCTGTGACCTGCAACGTCGTCTTAAATGCGACGGGAACGTGGACGCACCCGTACATTCCCTATATTCCCGGCATTGCGGACTTTCAGGGCAAACAGCTCCACACAGTGAATTTCACTACTGCCGACGACTTCGCGGGCAAGAAAACGCTGGTCGTTGGGGGTGGCTTGAGTGCCGTGCAGTTTCTTCTTCAACTTGCCCCTGTGACAGAAACGATGTGGGCAACTCGTCGGCCACCTAATTTCACCGACCGCACATTCGATACGCGGTGGGGCCGCGATGTTGAACAGGCTGTTCGCGAACGCACCTATGCCGGCGACGAGCCCGCCAGTGTGGTACGAACCACCGGCATTCCGCTATGGGATACCTACCTCAACGGTGTCCGCGAGGGCGTCCTGGTGAGCCGCGGAATGTTCACCCGCATTACTAGTGACGGCGTTGACTTTGAGCCACCGACATCGGCGTCGGCGGATGGTCTTGGGCCCAGCTCATCCGATCACCTCGTCGTTCCCGAAAGCTGGCAACCGTACGACGCCCACCACCACGAAACCGTCGACGTCATTTTTTGGAACACGGGGTTCCGCCATGCGCTCGAGCACCTCGCACCGCTGAAATTACGCATGCCCGGCGGCGGCATAAAAATGCGCGATGAAGTGCGCGTTGAACGAGATCCACGCATTTTCCTTCTCGGCTATGGATCGACCGCCTCGACCGTGGGTGCTACGCGCGCGGGCCATCGAGGGGGACGCGCAGCCATGAAATACCTGAACCATCATTCATCGTAGACGTGGCTGAGCTGGGGAGATAGCGAGCTAGATAGGAGGCCGTAGCTTCAAGCGTCGCCGTCGGGCACCCCCATGAAAAATTTATTCCTGTTCTCCCGACACATTTCCACCCCACTCACATATAGTGACTCATAACACATTTAAACGGGTATGTGAGTGCGCTCGCACACCACCTGCACGAACGCGCACGAATGCGTACAGACTGCACGAACGCGTACGCACTTGTACGACAATGATCAACCAGGGAGAAACCACATGGCACCTGCCGCCGAGACCCAACCCCAAGCATTCATTTACGAGGCGCTTCGAACACCCCGTGGCAAAGGGAAAAGCACGGGCTCGCTGCACATTGCGAAACCGATCACACTCCTCACCACGCTTATTAAAGAAATTCGCCGGCGCAACCCCGATATCGACGAACAACGCATCTCCGACGTCATCACCGGCTGCGTGACACCCGTCGGGGACCAGGGAATGGATATCGCGCGGACAGCGGCGCTCATGGCGGACCTCCCCTACTCCGCCACCGGCGTTCAGGTGAACCGCTATTGTGCGTCGGGCCTCAGCGCGGTCAACTTGGCCGCCGCTAAAGTTCGCTCCGGGTGGGATGACCTCGTTCTGGCCGGAGGGGTGGAATCCATGTCTCGGGTTCCCATGGGATCCGACGGCGGAGCCCTGGCGATGGACCCCGAAACTGCCTTCCACACGGACTTTGTTCCCCAGGGAATTTCCGCCGACCTTATTGCCACATTGGATAATGTCACACGAGAGGACGCCGACACCTACGCGGCACGGTCTCACCAACGCGCTGCTCACGCGTGGGCTGAGGGCCGTTTTGCCAACTCCGTCGTCCCGGTCACAGACCAGAATGGCCTCCAGCTTCTCGATAAGGACGAAACCATACGCCCTGACGCGACCGTCGAATCGCTATCCGGGCTCAAGCCGTCGTTCGCCAAAGTGGGGAGGATCGGGGGTTTCGACGCGGCCGCACTGACCCGGTACCCGCAGGTTCAGCACATCAATCACATTCATCATGCAGGCAATTCCTCAGGCATTGTCGACGGCGCCGCCATGACGCTCATTGGCACTGAACAAGCTGGTACCGACATGGGGCTTACTCCCCGTGCTCGCGTCGTGGCCACCGCCACCACCGGCGTCGAACCAACAATCATGCTGACCGCCCCCGCACCTGCTGCACGTGCTGCACTCCATAAAGCGGGGCTCACCGCCGACGATATCGATGTGTGGGAAATTAACGAAGCCTTTGCAGCCGTCGTCCTCCGCGCACAGCGCGAGCTCCAAATTCCCGACGAAAAACTCAACATCAATGGTGGAGCCATCGCCATGGGCCATCCGCTCGGCGCGACCGGCGCCATGCTGATCGGACACGCCGTCGACGAACTCCACCGCTCTGGCGGCCGCTACGCGCTGATCACACTCTGCGTCGCTGGTGGTATGGGGGTCGCCACCATCATCGAACGCATCTAGTCGATGGTGAAAAGCAACATCTAACCAATGTTTACCCAGGCCAACGCCGACACGAATGACCACACTCACCAGCCCAAGGAGCCTACGATGACCAACACAACGATCCACTGGGACACTGACGATTCCGGAATTGTCACCCTGACCATGGATGATCCCGCCTCACCCGTTAACACGATGAACGACGCATTCCGCGCGAGCCTCCACGACACGGTGGAGAAACTCACCGCGGCCGTCGACGACAAGGCAGTCACGGGCGTCATCATCACGTCTGCGAAGAAAACGTTCTTCGCCGGTGGCGATATCACCTCCATGATTAACACGAGCCCCGACGACGCCCAAGCCACCTACGACATGCTAACCAGCATGAAAAAGGATCTTCGCGCGCTGGAAACGCTCGGCGTGCCCGTTGTTGCCGCGATTAACGGTGCGGCCCTCGGGGGCGGGTTAGAAATCGCGTTGAGCTGCCACTATCGCATCGCCGCCGATGCTCATGGTTCCACTATTGGCCTTCCCGAAGTGACTCTGGGTCTTCTGCCAGGTGGTGGCGGTGTGACACGCACTGTCCGCATGCTGGGGATTCAAGAAGCACTCATGTCAGTGCTCACCACGGGCAAGCGCATGCGTCCTGAGCAGGCTAAAGCACTCGGCCTCATCGACGATGTCGTCGCCTCTGACACGCTCATCGACGCCGCACGCGATTGGCTGTCCAGCAACCCTGAACCTTCGCAGCCATGGGACCGTGAGGGCTACCGCATTCCTGGCGGAACCCCCACATCGCCCAAGCTAGCGAGCATTCTTCCTTCATTTCCCGCGACGGTGACCAAGCAAATCAAGGGCGCTCCCATGCCCGCGCCGAAAGCGATCCTTTCCGCAGCGGTTGAGGGCGCACAGGTGGACTTCGACCACGCCCTCGACATAGAAACCCGTTACTTTGTTGAGCTGGTCACCGGACCTACAGCGACCAACATGATGCAGGCGTTTTTCTTTGATCTGCAGCACTGTAATGGCGGGGGTTCGCGTCCCAAGAATGTCGAAAAGAAAAGGTTCAAAAAGCTGGGCATGGTCGGCGCCGGAATGATGGGCGCAGGCATTGCCTACGTTGCCGCAAAGGCGGGACTAGAGGTCGCGTTGAAAGACGTCGAACTGGCCAACGCCGAACGAGGAAAGGCGTACTCGGAGGGGCTGGAGAAGAAAGCACTGGACCGGGGACGTACCACCACCGAAAAATCGCAAGCACTCCTGGACCGCATCACACCGACAGCCGACTACGCCGACCTCGCGGACTGCGACATCGTCATCGAAGCGGTCTTTGAAAACACTGAGCTCAAACACAAAGTGTGGGCCGAAATTGAGGAGGCCGTCCCCGACGACTGCCTCCTCGGATCCAACACCTCGACGCTGCCGATCACGGGCCTCGCCGAGGGCGTCACTCGCCCCCAGAACTTCATCGGCATCCACTTCTTCTCCCCCGTGGACAAGATGCCGCTCATCGAGGTCATCAAAGGCGACAAAACCGATGACGAGACTCTCGCCGGGGCGCTCGACTTCGCGCAACAAATCCGCAAGACGCCCATCGTCGTCAACGATTCTCGCGGGTTCTACACGTCACGCGTCATCGGGTTCATGCTGGATGAATCCCTACGCATGCTCGCCGAGGGCATCGACCCTGCCGTCATCGAAACAGCAGGCCGCCAAGCCGGCTACCCGGCACCGCCCTTGCAGCTGACCGACGAACTCAATCTCAAGCTCGTGCGCAAAATCAACACCGAAAACGCCAAGGCCGCCCATGCAGCCGGTGTTCAAGTTGATGACGGCGGCGTCGCCACCATCGTCGATGCGATGCTCGACGACTATGACCGGCCAGGCAAACTCGAAGGCCGAGGGTTCTACACCTACACCGACGGGAAGCGCACTGGTCTATGGGATGGCCTGTGGACGGAACTAGGTGCGGGACGTGTGTCCATCGGTGACTACGAAACAAAGGTTTCCAACAGGGACCACGTTGGACGGCGCGACGTTGCCCCTAACCAGCCCTCCGAGGGTGCCCCCACCTTCGCTGACCTGCGGGAACGAATCCTTTTCGCCGAAGCTCTGGAAACACAGAAATGCGTCGACGAGGGTGTGCTGATGGACGATGCCGACGCGAACATCGGCTCGATTATGGGGATCGGATTCCCGGCGTGGACTGGGGGAACGCGCCAGTACATCAAGAACTACGCACGGCCTGAGGATGCTGATCTCCCCGCCGACGCAGGGGACGATTACCCCACCCGAGGTATCCCCGGATTCGTCGCACGTGCTCGTGAACTCGCAGCGAAATACGGTAAACGCTTCGAGCCTATGGAGTCATTGACGTAGGCCTGGCCGCGACCAGCACGCGCTTCATGAGGTCGCTGGCGTTGTTCGTGTCGAGCGGAATGCCATCAATCGTGGGCAAGCGTCGGATCATTTCGTTCAGTGCCCGGCGCGCCCGCCGCGCATCAATCACCTCGTCGGGGTTTTCGACCCAACAGCCGCACAACACGACATACGAGAACTCGTTAATCAGCGCCGAGAGGTCCTCCCACTCGGCCAGGTCCTTGGGCAAGTCACGAGCATATAGTTCCTCCATCCGACGAGATGCGCTGAGCTCGAGCAACACTTGGCGACGCGCCACTATGCCCGGACGCGTCAGGTCCGTCCGCTCCGCCACATAATCCAACAGGAATCCGTCGGCAAGAAGAACACGACGAGCCTGCCTCCGCACGATCGACGTCGGCGCCCGGGAGGACCCTGTAGCCCACAACACAAAGAGAGCCACGATGGCGCCGATAATTGTTTCCCCTGCGCGCTGGGAGACAATCTCGGTGGCGGTCAAGTTGTTGGTGGGCGCGGTGTTAAGAATCAGGAGGATCATTGCGGTGATCCACACCGACCCCAATGCGTAGTTGCGCCCAATGGTGAACAGGGTGGTCGAATACAGAAGGGCACAGATCAAAAGCAGAGGTACCGTCGGTGGATCGATGACATGGATTACGCCGAATAAGGCGATACCTACCAACGTGCCGACGACGCGATCGAACCCGCGGTGCGTTGTACTAATCCGGTCTTTGCCCAAGCTCAGCACCATGGCGGAGGTCATCACCGCCCAATACGGGTGGCCAAAACCCAAACCGTAGGTCAGCGCCCCCGTCAGGAAGATTGACATGCCCATGCGCAGTCCAATTTGCACTGCTGCCGAGCGAAAACTCAGCGACCATTTCACACGACGAAGAGCCGACGGCGGGCCCAAATGCGGCGATACGCGCGACAATTTCGGCGGGTGGTCCGCATTCACGCGATACTTCATCCTGCGGAGTGTGTGCCACCGACGCCACACAACAGCTTCTACGAACTGCGTGTGGATATCCCGGGTCTTTTTCTCAGCGTACCGGCCGAATGTCGACAGTGGCTTGAGTTGGCGCCCCCAACCATATCCCAAGCGCACATCCTCCAAGGCTGTAAAAACTGCTGCATGCGCCGTCACACGACGTCGGGCGGCTTCTGTGTGCGTCAGATTTTCCTCACGCATCGCCTCCACGGCGTCCTCCGCCGCGGTGATGTCGTCGCGCATCGCTTTGTTGCGGTCCACCAACTGCAAACCCATTGAAATACACAGCGCCATGACGTACCCGCACGCACCTGCTGTCACCAGAGTTACCCCGTCGACCCCCCTGGTGGGTAGGTATGTTGCCACGGCACAGGCAATGACGTACTGCATGGCGCCCGGGGGGAAGGTAATCAAGCTGTGGTAAACGATGCTGCCGAAGCAGCCCATCAGTGCCATCACCACAACCATGACCATGATGTTGCCGGAGATCACAACGCCCAATGCCTGCGACGCGACAAAGCACACACCGAAAACGATAAGAATGCGGAGCCGGCGTAGCGGGGGCATATCACGGGCCGACATTGCGATAAATACGCCCGTCAGACCCGGCATGGCCAGCACTGGCGAGAAAACAATGGCCAAGGTGAAAAGAGTAATGAGGCCCGTAAACATCCCGTGGATCGTGTACCGACCCGTCCCCGGAGATTCCGGCAGAGAGAAAAAGTTACGAACTTCCCGCCCGGAAAGCTCTATAAACCTGTTCCACCATTTCACCAGCTATGACCACGTCTCCTCGGCCCAATGATCCCCACGATTCAAAAATAGCCGCGAGGTCAAGGTGTACCCCGCAACGCCAGCTTCCATTATCGATCCGTCCACGCTCAACAACAATTCCGCCTTACCAATATTGTTGCGATAATTGTCAATCGCCTCAGACAGAATCATGACACCGCGAACATCGGGTCCGTCGTGGTACGACTGCTCCGTCCGATCGATGCGAACCAGCAGGTCACCGGCTTTGTTACGCATCATGTCCACATCAATATGGACTCCGTCCGCCGACACTAACCCCAGGTGGGAGCGATGACGTGGCTCCGGGATATCCCGACGCACCCCCACCATCGTGCCGTACACATTCGTTTCGGGGATGATCGCGGAATCAATCACACCCGACGCCACATCTGCGGCCGCCGACGACGTCGTCACGAATTCTTGAACGAGTCGCCCGCCACACAGGCGAACACGTCGCGGCATCGTCAGACAATGAACCCACCCATCGTCCGCCGTCGGCTGGTCATCCGCATCCGGCAAACCGGCCCAGGCGATCATTATCGCATCATTGACGGCTGCATCATCGCCCGTCACTGGCGCGAACCGGGCGGCATAAAACTCGTGGCCCAGATCCAGTTCACTGCACCCGCGTTCAATGTGGAATGTTGTCCCTTCAAGCCGGCCAACCCAATACACACACTGTGCTGAACTGGCAAAATGATGCGCGTGCGGTGAGACACCCCGCATGCTGACCACGAGAACATCCTTATCCTCCCCCGTTGAGCAATCACGCATACGGAGCAGATTGGGATACTCCCATGTTGACGCCTCCGGGACGATATCAAAGGTGTCGCCCTCCTCGGCATCCGTTGTGTCGAGGGTCAAGGGACCGTCCGCCGTCCATGTCCGCAGATTATCCGAGCGGTACAAGGTTAACGACGGCTCCTGCACCGAACCCAAAACCATCCGCCAGCCCCCATATGGCGAATCGGGGTCTCGGAACACGAACGGGCCACAGGCTCCCTCCGGGGAGGAAGCGCTATCTAACAAGGGGTTATGACTACTTGGGCGACACCACCCGCCATGCCGGCCACTGGTGTCAAACAAGGCGGCCAGGTTCACCGACGCGTTGCACCAATCTGCTGAAAAATGACCGGATGCTGAGTCTTCGGCCGGCGTCGAGTTGTGAACGCGACGCCCCTCCCCCTGGGGAGCAACAATGCCCGTATACACCAGACGCACGGTGCCGTCGTCGTCACGAACAGCGCTGCCTGACAAACACCCATCCCGGTCATAGTCGTGGTTGGGAACCAGCACGTCCGGGTGGAAGCGCCATTCGGATCTCAGCCGCGGGGTGTGCCCATCTGGGCCCGGGGTCACCACAACGCTGGCATGCCCCCAGCGAAGGCGTGAATTCTGTACCGGGAAGCACTGGTCGTGGGCAAAGAAGACATGAAGACGCCCGTCATCTGTCACCACACCGTTGGGTGCCATAAGCCTGCCACCCGCCGGCGTCACATGAAATCGCGGACGCCACGCCTCTATCACGTTCGCTCCTCGACGGGCCGTAGACACTAGTCTTTCACCTCGGTTGTGTGGAGTTTCTCGTCTAAATCCTCCGGGGCGAGGTTCGCACGGGAGAAATCTTGCGTCAATGGGAGCTTGAGCTCGAGGTCCGTCCCGGGGCATAGCTCAATGACGCCCTCTTCGAGCTCGAAGTCCAAGACGTGGCCACCGCTGGTGCGATCGTCGTCAATGAAGTGCACGTGGCAGCCCGGAACCGAAATTCCTTTTTCATAAATGGGGGTGCGGAAGCCAGCGATGACGCCCGATACGTCATTAAATACCTGGGCGGCATCCTCCTCGGTGACCTTGTGCATGGGCCGATAGGGGCGCTCTTGGCGAACCACGGTGCGAGTTCGCACCTCAGTGAATTTTCCGCGGATACGCAGGGCATACATGTAGTTTTCCGACGGGGTCATGCTGTCGATAAATGACGACAGGTCCGCCCGGCTGATGTGTGATGGTGCTTCGCGGACAATGCGGGGCACGAAGTTCGTTGCCACCGCGTAGGGTGTCCGCTGCTCGAGTTCCGCGGGGCGGGCTGTTCCGTCGTGTTTCAACTGGTAACAGACCCCGTCGATAATGACCATCTCCCCATCGAGGGCATCGAAGGTCCCCAACCCGAAGTTACCTTTACCCAGTAACTCGCCGATGGTCATTTCTCCGTCGTAAATACCATCTAACAAAGCAGTCATTAGAGAGTTTTGGAAGATGGTGTGCCGTACTACTGGATGATCATGACTCATGACCAGCAATATTACACGCATAGGGCGCACACCAGAGATGATGTGCGCCCTTGGCGTGCTTCCTTTGGAAGAGGAAGGTTTTACTTCGTCTTCATCTCATCCAGGGCCTTGTTGCCATCCTTATTGGCTGTCTTGATCCTGGTCTTGAGGAAGTCGAACTCGTCCCAGATTTCCTGCGGAACCTTCGGGCCCAAGCTCTTCAACCAATCCTCGGTATCGGAGAGATCCATCTGCCACTTATCCGCAGGTGCGGTCAGCGCGGCTTTGACATCCTTCGGGTCCGTGTCGAGGCCATCGATATCGATGTCCTTCGAGTAAGCGGTGTATCCGACCACTGTCTTCTTGGCATCGACGCGGCCCTCGATGCGATCCACGATCCACTTGAGGACACGGCTGTTTTCGCCGAAGCCGGGCCAGAGGAAGCGGCCGTCGTCGCCGCGGCGGAACCAGTTGACCAGGAAGACCTTGGGGAGTTTGTCTCCCCCCTTCTTGCCGATGTCCAGCCAGTGCTGGAGGTAATCACCCACGTTGTAGCCAATGAACGGCAGCATGGCCATCGGGTCGTAGCGGAGAGTACCGACCTTCGCCTCAGCAGCGGCCGCGGTTTGGCCGGAGGCCAGCGTGGCGCCAATGAAGGTGGCGTGCTGCCAGTCGATAGCTTCGGTCACCAGGGGCACGGTATCGGGGCGACGTCCACCGAACAGGATCGCGTCGACCGGCACGCCTTTCGGATCATTGAACTCGGGCGCTGCAACTGGGCACTGTTCAATCGGTACGCAGTACCTGGAGTTCGGGTGCGAGGACAAGCAGTCTTCGTCAGGAGTCCAGTCCTTACCCTTCCAGTCGATCAAGTGGTCTGGCTCGTTTTCGAGGCCTTCCCACCAGACGTCGCCATCGTCGGTCAGCGCAACGTTGGTGAAGATGTTGTTCCCCGGCTCCATTGTCTTCATGGCGTTGGGGTTGGACTTGTAGTTCGTTCCGGGGGCGACGCCGAAGAAGCCGTTTTCTGGGTTGACTGCGTAGAGCCGACCGTCGTCGCCGAAGTGGAGCCAGGCGATGTCGTCGCCGATGACCTCCGCTTTCCAGCCGGGGATCGTCGGTTGGATCATCGCGAGGTTGGTCTTACCGCACTGGGACGGGAAGGCGGCGCAAATGTGGTAGGCCTTGCCCTCGGGCGAGATGAGCTTCAGGATCAGCATGTGCTCTGCCATCCAGCCTTCGTCCTTGGCCATGACAGATGCGATGCGGAGGGCGTAGCACTTCTTCGCCAAGATGGCGTTGCCACCGTAGCCGGAGCCGTAGGACCAGATCACGCGGTCCTCAGGGAACTGCGTAATGTACTTCGTTTCGTTGCAGGGCCACTTGACGTCCTCTTGACCTGGCTCCAGTGGGGCACCTACCGAGTGCAGGCCCTTCACGAAGGGGCCGTCGCCGATCTTGTCGAGAGCTTCCTTGCCCATTCGGGTCATAATGCGCATCGACATCACGACATAGCCGGAGTCGGTGAGCTCGATCCCCAGCTTGGGGTCGGGGTCGGTAATCGGGCCCATGCAGAACGGAACCACGTACATGGTCCGACCCTTCATCGATCCCTTAAAGTGCTCGCTCATTTCGGCGCGCATTTCGTCCGGATCGCGCCAGTTGTTCGTCGGGCCTGCGCCATCTTGGGTCTTCGAGCAGATGAACGTCCGAGATTCAACGCGAGCAACGTCGGCGGGATCTGATGAGGCTAAGTACGAATTGGGGCGCTTCTCCTCATTCAGCTTGATGAGGGTCCCCTTTTCGACGAGGTCTTTTGCGATGGCTTCCCACTCTTCATCTGAGCCGTCGCAGAAAACGACCTTATCCGGCTGACACAGTTCAGCGCACTCCGTGATCCAATTGAGCATGTCTTGGTTTGTCGTAGGGGCGTTACCTTCGAGCCCCGGGATCGTAGGTGCTGACATAGGATTTTCTCCTCACATCGATGTACAGTGCCGGTCGCCCACGCGGTCTGTTCGCGTTCCCGGCTTCTGATACCACTGTAACCGGAAGTAGGGGGAAAAAGAGGCTCTTTACCCCAATTCGTGTAGCGACGAATTTCACATTTTGGGGGGTATTTTTCGCCCGTTTAATCACGACCCTTTTCGAGGTTCGATTTACTTGTTTTCTTGGACATTTCCGACACGCACACCGTCATCAATCCCAACTACCGCGCTCGATGCATTCCCACCGGCCCCGAGTCCAGGTGTCTAAACACTGCTTTGATCTGGACGATCCCCTATCGCCTGTAGCCGACCCGCGATCTCGGGTTGTTCCGTCACGTGAAGAACCCTCGTCCCCACCCGCTGCGCTGTGACTCTTCTCACTGTGACTAGTGAGGTGGGTGACAGCCCCACCCAAGGAATGTACTTGATAAGAAATTTCATTGCTGGAGTTGTGGGAGCTGCGTACCGACGTTCTTCTCTCAAGATTATGCCCCTGAGTACCCCCAATATTGTGCTCCTGATCAGCACGCCCCTCATCCAGCTCACCGCCGGAACTCATCGCCCACGAGGCATATCCCCCGTCAAACCGGACGGTCGTCACCCGGTCGACCATGCCATCACCATCAGAGTCGGTGTACACCGTCAAACCATCATCGTCGGAGAGCGTCACCGAGTCACTGGTTCCGTCACCATCCGCATCAAGCCGAGCATCACCCAGGTCATAGAAGGTTCCCTCGAGCGACAACGTCAGCCCCGATACCCCCGGCGGGCCCGTCTCACAGTCCGTCAATCCACAGAGCGCCGACGCCGACGGGGGCCCGGCCGTCGAATGGCCACCCCACCAGTCCCCCAACATCTCGTCGTCGTCAAATAAGAAAAATGCATCCGACATGTCCGTCGCCTCTCGCTACTTATCGGATGACGTCATTTGCCGACCGGCCGGGTAATACCTGGTCGCGGAACATCCGGCCGAGGACCACCCTGCCGGAGAGAATCCGACCGCGGAGCACCAGCACGTGAAGCGCCCGGGCGTAACGACGACGCCATCTCCATATGAGCAAGAGCCTCCTGCAACGCCACCGTCCGCAAACCCCCTGACCGCAGGCGTTTCACTCGTTTTTCCTCCGCGTGACTAGTCACCCGACGTGCATGATCAATCCACTGATCGCGTGCTAATGCCAGCGCATCCGCGCCGCCCACCCGTCGAAAATTATTCTGAAGCTGCTGGTGTCGCATGTAACTGACCACAATCGCGCAGAACAAGCCGAACGCAATTCCCAGACTGATTGAGACCCCGAACGCGGTCCCCACTAGGGGCATCACCACCACCCGAGCCACCCCGAGACCAAGGCTGATCCCAACGGAAATGATCAAGATTCGTTCCGTCACGCTCGCTTCCGGCGGATCGAAGGGCACATCTATATATGGCACTGGCTCCGTGCCGGCGGGCCGGTCATCATTCAGCTGATCCGTGGCGGCATCAATAATCTCGGGCAATTCTTTCGGGTCAAGGCATGAGCGCCAGGCCGATGATGCCGACCGATACGCATCCTGAACAGCGCGATCCATCATCGCCCGGCAATTTTGGTTCGTGACAGTCATACTGTCCCGGCGCTGTTTTTCCTCTGTGTGCAACCAATTTCTCAAGATGCTCGAGGGAAGCAGCACACGTGGCGAAACGTTGTATGTGAGTTTCTTCTCAGGAACGCGGACGACACCAATATCAGAGAGGACAGCCGTCGTCGCCGAGCTTGGCGTCGATGTCGATACCCCCGATGAAGGAACCGGCAATGTGTAATACTCTTCCACGTCGTCGGTGACATCATCAGTGGCCTCAGCGGCCGGAGCGTGATCAGAATTATCCGTACCACGAACTACATCACTGTTGCCGGGATTGCTCGCTCTATCACTTCTGCCTGGATTATCCGCCGTCGACGATGCCACGAGTTCTTGCGCGTACCGGTGGCATACCGTCATCAACTCATAATCGGAATAACAAATCGGGATGCCTTCCCAGTCACGTGGCAACTGCTTGCCATCACCAGGAAAAAACAGGGCACCAGCCGAACCTGCAGAAAGCGCTCCATCAGGCGTCGAGAGAATCACAACATGATCCACGGCGCGGCGAACAGCCTCAAGAATGCGCTGATCCTTATCGGGAATAATCGTGTGCGCGGCGGGCGGCACCACGGCCACAACAACATCAGGTTGCACCTCGGGGCCAGCAGCAATAGCGACCTCCCAGGTCACATTTTCAGGGTCACCAGGGAAACCACCACGTACGGCAGCCTCCACCACACCAGCTACTCGAGGGAGCGCCGCCACGTCCGGCCCGATAATGCTGACGACGAAATGTCGTTCTCCCCCATCGTGTCTTCCATCAATCGGCCCGATGCCGTCCGATTCGGGAACACCCGTCCACGATGTTTGTTGAGGAACCGCAGGCGCGCTCATGCGGCACCACCCACCTGACCGTCGATAATCTCTTGTATTCGATCACGCATCGCAGGATCTACCGCAGCACTCTGTTCCAAAGCGGTCGAGACCTCCGATGGGGAGTTCACATGAGTTACAGCGTGGTCAAAAAAGCGTCGGGCCTCGCTATTGCTATGCGGATACGACATTTGAATAAAACGGATGAGCGACGAGACCGACATCTCCAGCTGCATACTGTCCCCCCTGATTAATGAGTGATTAATGTGCCGCGCCCATCCCCTGGCGCAGCATAATGCTCAATTGTGTGCGCCCATATTATGACCAGGATCCACACGGCTATCAACCCTAATGGAAAAATTCCCCACATAATCCCCACGCAATCCTCAGATAATTCAGAGCAACTCCCCAGAAAAAGTGGTCGTGAGGCTCGAAACACGGTCGGCGAAAGATTGATTAAAGGTAGGCCTCCCTGGCAAAATAAGCCCGATGTCCACGAATCTTGAAGGCCCAATTGGTGAGCTCCCCCACGGTCGGCCCCCGCAAACCGTCGTCAACGATGGTCGCGATTACCCCCGACTAGGAACCGTGAGCTTCCGACGAGGAACACTGACACTCCGTCAGCAAGAACTGTGGGACGAGAAATGGCCAACCTACGGCCGCGTCCTCGATGACGCTGTTATTGATACCGACAGCTGGTTCGGCCGGCCCGCCCCCACCATTCTCGAAATCGGATCGGGGACGGGAACGTCGACAGTAGCTATGGCCTCCCGCGAACCCGACTTCAATGTCATCGCGGTTGACCTCTATAAACCCGGGCTCGCGAAACTACTCGGCGCCTTCATCCGGGAAGACCTCACCAATATCAGGATGGTTCGTGGCGATGGCGTGGAAGTTCTCCATCGCATGATTGCGCCCGAGTCGCTATTAGGGGTGCGAATCTTTTTCCCCGACCCCTGGCCCAAAGCGCGCCATCACAAACGTCGCATCATACAGTCAGGAACACTGCATTTGATTGCATCCCGGCTCAAACCCGGCGGGGTACTCCACGTCGCCACCGATCACGCCGGCTATGCCGAGTGGATCGACGAACGCGTCGACGTGGAACCGCTCCTTGAGTACAAGGGCTGGCCGTGGGATGAGTCCCCGATCCTGACCGACCGGCAGCTCACCACGAAATTTGAAAACCGTGGGCTTAGCATGGATCACACAATCAGGGAATACTTGTGGAGGCGGAAGTGACCAACCACGCAAACACCACATCCCGGGGCCATTCATATTCAGCAGTACCCGACGAGACCCCGTCGGCACTGCTTATTTGGGATGCACCCAATATCGACATGGGCCTCGGATCGATTCTCGGTGGACGACCAAGCTCTGCCTACCGTCCTCGCTTCGACTCGCTGGGACAATGGCTGATCAACGAGGCAGACCAGCTCAACGCTTCCCGCGACGAACAGATCGAACCGGAAGCCACGGTGTTCACCAACATCATGCCGGGGTCCGCAGACTCGATCCGCCCGTGGATCGACGCGCTCCGCAATCTCGGTTTCGCCGTGTTTGCCAAACCCAAGCTTTTCGACGACACCGACGTCGATCCGGACATGCTGGCGCACATCAACCGTCGGTACGACGAGGGTGTACTGCGCTCGGTGTATGTCGCCAGCGCTGACGGCAGAAATTTTCAACCACGCTTGGAAGAATTGGCCGCCGAGGGTATTGACGTTGCCGTGCTGGGGTTTTATGAACACGCAACCTGGGCGGTGATGAGCGAGGCGATACGCTTCGTCGACCTCGAAGACATCCCGGATATTTTCACCACGCCGTTGCCGCGAGTGAACCTCGATCGCCTCCCCGATGACGGCGCCTGGCTGCAGCCGTACCGCTCCCTCCGTTCCGTGAAATCGTCTCATCATGACAGCTAGTCGTGAGGGAGCTGAGGCCATGACTATCGAAGCGGGAACACCCGGACGGAAAACCGAGGTCACTACGGGTACAGAGGACACCGCTGAAGATACAGTGCTTGCCGACGTGCAGTCAGCCGCGGAGACCACCGTCGCCCCCAAGGAACAGGCATCGCGCAGATCTCGCACCGCAGGAAGCGTCAAGGTGCAGCCTCTCCCCTGGTGGCGGCGAGCGCTTTCCCTGATGCGTCACCCTCTTGTCCGGTTAGTGTTCTTCCTTGCTGTGGTCGTTGCCCTCACAATGATCGGCCGGGGAAGCATCGACTTCGTGTCGGAGGGGCTGGGCTACATCGGGTCGGCCAACACCACGTGGATCATCGTCGGGATCGCATTCATCGGCGTATCCATCCTGGCCATGGGCGAACTCATGTACGTCCTTTTACGTAGCGCTGGGGTTCCCTGCAAGCGGTCCAGTGTCTACGCCCTCACTCTGACGTCAAACTCCGTGTCCGCCACTTTCCCTGGCGGTCCTGCGATTTCGTTAGCGATGATTTTCCGTGAGCAGCATAAATGGGGAGCGTCCTCAGTGATTGCCAGCTGGTACATGGTGATCTCCGGTGTGATCGCGTCGGGAGTGCTTGCTCTCTACGGGCTCACCGCGTTCTATTTCTTAGGTGCCAAGGTGAACCCGTGGACACTCGTGATCTCTCTCACCGCGGTCGTCGTCGTGTTACTTGTTGTGAAATGGCTGGCGGCGCACCTGTCTCACGTCGAACGCGTTGTCGTCAAGATCCTACGAAAGGTCAACCATTACCGGGGCAAGCCTCTCAACACGGGAATCGACAAAGCGCGTGAAAGCATTAAGACCCTCAGCAGTGTTGACCTGCCGTTACCGAAGCTCGCATTGGCGGCCGTGTGGTCGGCCGTGAACTGGGGGGCCGATTGCCTCTGCCTCCTTGTTTGCCTGTGGGCAGTCGGAGCGCATCCGAATGTGGCGTCGGTTGTTCTTGCGTTCGTGACCGCCAAGATTGTGGGAACTGCGCAGGTCACGCCGGGTGGGTTGGGGCCCGTTGAGGCGACGATCGTCGGCACCCTCGTCGCCACCGGTATGACGTCGGCAACCGCGCTTGCTGCCACCATTATTTTCAGAATGATTTCGTTCATTCTCCTCGCCGCTGTGGGCTGGATCATTTTCCTCATTCAATATGCGGGCCCGAAACGCGCGATGATGTTGGGGCGGTCCTGAGGAATCGCACGTCAACCTCATACAGTACGGACACACTAAAAACGCACTGACGATACTGACAATAGAGGCGCTAGATAATGGCGCAATACTAAGGATTGGAGTTCATCATGTCACAGTCCGCTTCTCCGGGATCCGAGACTGACCCAAACCGTGCACCAGGCACGCAGGTGAGCTACGTGCAGGCAGCTGTGATGGACATCATCGCAGTTCTGCTCTTCGCACTGCTTGCGCGGATCGCCCACAATTCACCTGAATTGCCATTCAGTTGGGGCGGTGTCCTCGCTACTGCTTGGCCATTCTTGCTCGGCGCGGCCGCCGGGTTCGGTGTCATGGCCATCCTCCGCCGCCCCGCCGGCACTGTAATCCCGTTCGGTATTGCTGTGTGGATTCCCGCCGTCATTGTGGGCCTCACGATTTGGGGTTTCCACCACAGCAAAGTCCCGCACTGGTCATTCATCATCGTGGCGACGGTAACGTCGGCGATTTTTATCCTCGGGTGGAGGGGTCTTACTCGGCTCTCTGCGTCGCGCGCACACAAGTGGCGTGAGCGTCGACAAGCTCTTATCGACGCCGAAGAAAAGCACAAAGCCGACAAGTGACGAGTAAATAAATGACCCCGCTATGCATGGCGAGAAATAGCGGAGTGCTTCAATAGTTGTATGTCACATACCGACCCGGCCCAAGGATCCACCGGATCCACCCTTGCTGGACGCGGAGAAACCACCTCCAAAAAATTCTTCGGCCACCCGTGGGGGTTGGCGAACCTCTTCGGAGTGGAGATGTGGGAGCGCTTCAGCTTCTACGGGCTACAAGGCCTTGCTCTCTTCTACCTGTATCACAGCACCGACGACGGCGGGCTGGGCATGTCCGAAAGCCTGGCAACGTCAATCGTCGGTGCCTATGGTGGTGCGGTTTTCCTCGCCTCGATCGGTGGTGCGTGGATTTCTGACCGTGTCCTCGGGGCAGAAAAGACACTGTTTTATTCGGCGGTGCTTATCATGTTGGGGCACATGTCGCTTGCTCTTCTGCCCGGCTTCACTGGACTGATCATTGGTCTTGTCCTGGTTGCGGTGGGGTCAGGTGCCCTGAAAACGGCGAATTCCGCGATGGTCGGAACTTTATACGAAGAGGGCGACCCCAAACGCGATGGCGGTTTTTCGTTGTTCTACATGGGCGTGAACATCGGTGCCTTGATTGGCCCTCTGGTGACAGGCGCCCTATGGAAGCAGATGGGTTTCCACTGGGGCTTCGGAGCAGCTGCGGTTGGTATGGCTTTGGGCCTTATTCAGTACATCCTGATGAGGAAGACCACGTTGCAGAATGCTGGCGCCAAAGCTCCGAATCCTTTGCTGCCTGATGAACGCGTCAAGTCGTGGGGTGGGGTCATCGCGTTGACGGTCATCATTGTTGGGCTTGCTCTACTCTTTCCCACTTCTCAATTGTCGACGTATGTTGCGGTCATTGCGATTGTCGCCGCAGTTTATTTCTGGCAGGAAATGTACCGTTCTTCATTGGTGAATCGGACGGAACGCCATCGTCTGTTGGGGTTTATTCCGATGTTCCTGGCCGCTTGCGTGTTTTGGTCGATCTATCAGCAGCAGTTCACGATGGTGGCAATGTATGCGGATAAGAAGCTGGACTTGAGTTGGGGTTTCATGGATACGCCGGCCTCATGGGTTCAGTCGATTAACCCGATCTTCATTATTCTTTTAGCGCCGCTCTTCACGATTCTGTGGGATCGTCTGGGTACACGTCAGCCGTCTACTCCGGTGAAGTTTGGCGTGTCGGCCATTATGTTGGGGCTTGGTTTGGTTCCTTTCCTTTTCTTTGTGAGCTACGCCGACCATTCAACGCCCTACTACATGATTGTTGTAGTGCTCTTCCTCTTCACTGTGTCCGAGCTGTTGCTGTCTCCGGTGGGGTTGTCGATGTCCACGAAGCTTGCGCCGCGTGCGTATCCGGCACGGATGGTGGCGATGTGGAATCTGACCTCCGCTGTGGGTACGGCTTTAGCAGGTACGCTGGCTGGCTTCTACAATCCGGAGTCCGCACATGATTCCACGATCTATTTCATAACAATGATCTGCGTGTGCGTGGTGATCGGAGCCATCATTCTGGCGGTATCGAAGCCCATTGTGAAGCTCTTCGATGGTGTGAAATAGGCGTATCGCCACCGCGGCAGTGTCCGCCCACATGGTGTCGTGGTAGTCCACTGCCTAACGGTGGCATCTAAGAGCCCTCATCCTCTTCGCGCTAGAACCCCTTTGTTCTGGCAGTTCTTACACTGACAGGTTGAGATTTACACCGAGGGAGGCCTGCGCATTAATGCTGACCCCCAGCTGACCCTGTGATGCTGACGCACACGGCTTCTTTTCCGGTGCTGGCTTCTGGCATGGGTCCTGCTTCACCTGCTGCTGAACAGGGCAGTTCCCTTGCCCATTAGGGACATTACCGCTGTTAATGGCTGTCGAAACGTTACCGGCAATTGACAGACCAGCGTTGATCAGGTTTGACGCGTTAGCGTTAACCGCTGCTGCAGCATTAGCCTTGACCGTTGCTGCGGCGTTGGCAATGTGCTGATTCACTGTTTCCTGAGCGGCCCGAATGTCTTTCTCGGTAATGACATTCCTCTGGGCAATGGGCGTGCCCTTCTCTACCGTCCGCGACACGTTTTGGATGGGCGTTCCTTTTTCGATCGGGGTGCCCTTTTGAATCGGCGTCCCCTTCTCTACCGGGGCAGAGACCTGGGTGTTACGGTTCTGCTCAATAATGCGCTTCTGCATGCTCGTACGCTGCTGTTCAACAGATTGTTCGGCAATCGTGGATGAGATGCTGCCCTTGACTCCCCACACAATTCCTGACTTACCAATGCCACTGATTGCTACAGCGGATTCATTCGTCGTGCTTCCATCTGCCTTCCAGGCGTGGCGGGCCGACGCAGTGATGCGCTGAGCATCCTTCTGCTGGATTGCGCCACGGTCCGGTGGGCATGAGCAATCGGCGCTCTTAGCCAGAGAAGCTCCCGGCGCGGCGATATGGCTAGCGATCCGGTTCTTGTAGTCCATGGCGAGTTTCGCTACCGCAGTCACGCCGATTGCGCTTTCGTTAGAGGCGGCTTCCGACTTAGCTCCGGCCTTAGACACTCCAACAGAGCACGGGCCGACGCCGATGCGTTGCACGTGGTCATTACGAACACCGCGAGCGCTATCTCCCGCGACAAGGTCTTTCCCACTGATCTCTTTCTGCGATAACTGCCGGTTAACCTGGACAGTTTGCGCGTCGTTACGTGTCTGCTGATCAATCTGTACAGCAGCACGCTGAGGTGCAGTAGCCTTCGGGAGAGTTGCAGTCGATTGCGGCGTCATGCGCGGGATCTGCTTTTGCTGTACGCGGATTCCCTGAGCGATGGACTGTTGTGTGCCTCCGCGTTCAGACGCTGAGATGACCGTTTGCGATTGTTTGGGTATTGCCTGCGCGGGTTCTGCCACCTGCTGATTCATCGTTTGCTGTGGCTTAACGGATACCGATTGCGGTTCGACAAATCCTCCGGCGAATGCAGCGGGAGCTGCTGCGGTGATGCCTACACACGCAATGCCCAAGCTCATTGCTGGAACAGCGAAGGATGCGCGGTCCCCGATGCGCGTTTCACTATCCCTGTGCTTTCCGCGGTATCCCCGATGAGTTGCCCGCGAAGAGATTTGGTTATCCCCCATTGTATGTAATTCCCCTTTATTTCCTGGTGGCACGGGTTGGATCCCCAGCCCAAAGCGTGAAATGCTTGAGGCTCTGAGCTACACCATGCCCACCGTCATATGCTTATGAGCCTTGAGGTGACAATACATCCTCATTGTGTCCAGTGATGACCTGCGATCCCCTCACAGGCATGTCTGGAATGACTCAGGACTTCCATGTCCTATCCATAAAATACATGGCTGTTGTGCCAAAGAAAAGAACGGTCGGCATCTTCTTTACGTTTTACGGGAAGATTGTTGGGTGATAGTGAACACAGTTCTAAGGAAACTAACAGCTTCACTCGATGGAACCACCAGAGAATGTCCGTAGATTCATTCATGTCAGTGGCTGACGGAGACTACAACAGGATTCTCAGTTTTCTACCGACGCAGGGTGCCACGAGTACACAGCGTCACACCACCTGTACACCGCTAGCCACTGAAAAACGGACTCAGGCTTTATGCCGAAGCTACTAAGAAAGAAGGGTGATCTATAGAGGACTCTGAGGGAGCAATGGGACAGAGAAGCCCGCACCTGCTGGGGAGCAAGGTGCGGGCTTTTCATATCCGCTTCATGTCAGAGGACGTGCGATCTACGCGAAGCCGCCTACGCAGCGTGGACTATGTGTTGTCGTTAATGAGCCCTTGAGCCCACTGAAGCATCCACGCGATAGACGTTGTGCCCTCAATAACGTTCGGATTGGTGCCATATTGAATATGCAGCGAATTACCCGTGAATAGCGCGTCCACGTTCTCTGGCTCAACCTTCAAGCTAGTTGGCATATCGCACACGGCGTCACCCGGCGCGCAAATTTCATTGACGCGATCGTTCAGATCTCCCATTCCCCCAGACCGCGGACCACGGGGAGTAAAACCAGGTACCACATTGCCCAGCGCCGCTGCGAATGGTTGCAAGGCAATTTCGGATCCAACGCCTTTTGGTTGAGCCCCGACCGTTTGTCCTTCACCGGTCACCCGACGCGGATCAGCAAGCGCGGTGACTCCCGCGACGGTGTCGCTCGGCACGACACCACGGTTATTTCCTATGTCACTCGCAATATCGCCCGCTATGGCCGCTCCCTGGGAGAACCCCATGATGACGAATGTCGTCGCAGGGCAATGATCGTGGGTTGCGGATAGTTCAGCGTTAACGATGCGGACTCCCTCATTAACCGAGTCCGCGTAATTCATCTGGTCCAACGTCGCCAGAGTTTTCATCTGGGCGGGGTAATTCGCCGTCCAGACCTTCACAGACGATGAATCATTATTCTGCGTCAAAGGCCCTGTAACGCCCTGGAGCAATGCATCGGGAAATTGTGTCGGATGAAGGGGATCATCACTCGTCGAAGACTCTCCCGTTCCAGGCACGGCAATAACCTCGACGGACGGACAATCTGAGGGTTGCTCCGGTTTGCCGGGACCTTCACCATTGTTCGACGGACCTCCAGGGCCTTGGCCTTGCGACCCCATCCACTGCGCTATTCCGACGGCGATTGCTCCCAGAAGAATGAGAACACCAACGATGACCAGTAGTTTGCGAAATACTGATCGAGACCCTTTCTGCGCCATAGCAACAGGTTACATGTCGAGGGTCTAGTCACCACACAAGTCGCGGTCGGCCGACTCAGTAATCGCGCGTTCCACCTGGTCCAAGGGCTGGTCCGTGAGCTTCTGCTCAATCAGCTGTCCGGCCATCGCTCTCACCGAAAAACTGTCCTGCCCCTCAGCCTTTGCCTGGCAGTATTCCATAGCGGACGCAATCACTTGGTCAGCCGCGGAGCCATCAACGTTGATCTTGTCCTTCTGAATCGTCGACAAGAATTTCTTTTCTTCGTCCGTGCGCTGGCCACGGTTCGGTGCCGGAACTCGCGACACCTCAACCGGGGTTTCATCGTCCTTGGCATCAGGATTATCGCCGACGCCGTTATTGGAATCCGCCGATTTTATAGAACTTGCCGACGACGAACTCGCGGATGACTTTGTCGAACTGCTCGATGAACTGGATGACCGAGCTTGAGTGGTCGTGGCGGAATCGGAATCGTCTTGCGTGGCTGTGGAGCCATCACCGCACGCGGCGAGAACCCCCCCGGCCAGCACAGATGCTAAAGCTAGGGCAGCACCCCGCGTGACTGACGAGCGACGGTTCCAGGCTTGACGGTTCCGACGACGAGGGGAAGCCAACGGCTGGTCTGCCTCGTGGCCTTCAGCGTCATCAGCAGCATTCGAGCTCATTGTGAATCCACCGCGTGAAGTCATGCGTGTGTCCTTCCCGTCGTTCCCATCGTCGCTGTTATCTCGACACTGTTATTTCGTCGCTGTCCTCGCGCCATCATAGTGACGGATGGCCCGAGCGTTCACGATCATCCTTACCCGGATTTACGGTTCCTGAACCTGACCGTTGATCTCTTTAATAGTGCCGTGCTGGAAATCAATGGTCAGACCGCCGGCTGGGATATTTGTCATGTCTGAGGTCGGGAATCCGTACTTCCCACCTTGGGCACCATTCTTATCCCAGGCGTCGAAAATCCCGCCTTTCATGATGACGTGAGCACCGGTATCTGGAGACCAGTAAATGTAGCCCTTGTCGAATTCGGTGAACGCTCCACCATCAACGGATACTTCGTCGGTCTTTGCGAAGCCGAGTTTGTCTGCTCCACCAACGTCTTTGAACTTCTTGGCAATCTCACCTTGCACATAATGCGCTGTTCCATCTTTTGTCCTCGTCACAATGCCGTTTTGGAACTCTTGGACCGCACCTCCCGCCACTGACTTCTCATCAGTCGTCGGGTAGCCCAGCTTTCCGGTTTCGTAGCCCGTTGTCCCCCAGGCGTCGAACATCTCCGGCTTCAAAGCATGAGGCCCGGTCTCAGAATTCCAATAGATGGATCCGTGCTCAAACGTCACGAAGCGGCCTTTGCCGTCGGGAGAGGTGATCTCTTCGCTCGTCGGGTAGCCCAGGAATGACTTTGGTCCGCCCATCTCGGCATAATGAGCGCCGATACGGCCCCACAGGTTATGCGCTCCTGTCGACGGACTCCAGAACGTGCGTCCATTCCGGAAATCCTGGATCTTTCCTCCGTTGGCGCCGTCGTATTCGTCGGAAGTGCACCCGCCAAGCTTGTCCTGGTCTTTCAGTGCGGCACTAGCAATTTCACCCATGGGGACGCAGTTCGCGCCGCGATCGTTCTGCGACAGACCAAGAGCATCAGCCATGTACGGCCAGGACTTACCCAGTTCGAATTGCCAATACGGCCAGGTGTGGGTTCCAGAATTCCGGAACGCCGTCGTGACATTGATACCCGCGCGCTTGGCGTGGCTCACGAACGTTTCCGAGGTCATCCGAGCTAATGCTTCTTGCCCGAACGTGAGCCCCTTCTTCGGAAGGCCCGGCAAGACCTGGCTTTCGTCGTCATAGGATCCGGCTGCTCCCGATCCGGCGGAAACATAGACACCGGTGTTCTTCAACTTGCTGACGTTGAGCTTCGGGTCGTGCTCCTTCCAGCCTTCAGACCCATACTGCCCCCACATGTTCTCAGCATTGAAAGGAGACACTGTCTTCATGACAAGACCGATCCCCTCGCTCATCCCTGGAGAGCTGGTGTCCAGATAACCCGAGTAGGAGCCGACGAAGTTGAACATGTCCGGGTGCCGTTCGGCAAGGTTCATGGCACCGGTCGCACCGGCCGACATACCGAAGACGGCGGTCTTGTCATTAGCCCGCCAGCCTTCCTTGAGAATCGGGGGAAGCTCCTGGGTAAGGAAGGACTCCCACTTGTAGAGCACGCCGCCATCTTCATTCAGCCAGTCGGTATAGAACGAGGCGAGGCCACCCACCGGCAAGACGACGTTGACATTGCGGTCCGCGAATTGCTGGACAATATTCGTCCCCGCAGTCCACCCGTTCTCAATCTGGTTAGGGACGATACCATCGAGCCCAAGAACCGTCGGGAATGTTTTATCCGGCTGGGAGTACCAATCCCGAGCGAGAAGAATCTCAACCTTAATGGGATTTCCTGGCATCGCCTTGGAGTTGATATACAGCGCCACCCGTCGATCAGTTAACCAATCGACGTGGTCAATGGATACCCCATCGGGGAGGTTATCGAGCTGTTGTTGCTCTGTACGCATCGGGAGCGGCTCAGAAGGAATACTGAGGGGGAACGCATTCTTGGCGGCTTCTCTTTGAACTGAATCAGGAACATCGGCATGCTCTGCTGGGGCGGCCCCATCGCCGTTCTCAGAACCTTGTGGAGCAGCACTTTCAGAGGCACTGGGGCTCTGGCTCTCTGCGGGGGCGTCCTCAGCTCTCGCGCCAGTGTGAATAGTCGCTGCACCAAGCATGACAACAAAACCTGTTGCAGCGATCGTGGTGGGCCACGTCCGACGATGGGAGAGCTTCGAAGAGGCGCGCATACCTGTAGTTCCTTAGTTCTGTGCCGGTAGACATTTTCTTCCGACATCATTATTACCGCGTTATACGCATGTTACCTATGCGACGCGCGGATAACGGTGTTGTTTATGTGATTTTTTACCGACACTTCGCTTGACGACGGGGGAATACGCATAAGACGCAGGCACCCTAACCGGTACCCGCGTCTTATGAAGGAATATTTACGTTATTTCCCCAGGCCCCCTCGGTGGTGACCCGTGGTGACCTACTGGTCCTGGTGGCTGTTATCAACCGCGCGCTGGACGTCGCCACCGGTGGCAGCTGCGTCATTCTGAGCAGCGGGAGAGACATCGTCGCCACGAACTCCCGGAACGGTAGCAGACCGTGAACCAGGATCGCCTGTCAGCGGCTTATCTCCCTCAGGAACACCCTGACCAGCGGCACTCTGGGTTGCCTGCAAGATTCGGGGACGAACCTTGATCAATTCTTCACGCCAGTTGGTCCAGTTGTGAACACCAGCCAATGGGTAATCAATGGTCGGGTTAATCCCCTGCGCACGGAGAGCACCTTCAAACTGGGTGGTGGTCACACGCGACACAGCTTCCATACCCATCACGGAAACGGAGTAGACAGGGTTAGCGAAGAAGTCGTCCTGCGGGTTCCACCAGCCGGTCGCCGCGGAAATGTACACGTCGGTGTTGCAGTATGCGGCCGCGTTCTTCGTCGGATCGTTCTGACGGATGCGGTCGCCGGTCCACATCTGGTCGATGCGGTACCCGCCATTTCCGAGCATCGCGCCGGCAATGCCCATGCGCATGATCGGGCTCGAGGTAGCTAAGTAGCCCGAGAAGGACGAAACCTGACGGAACTGGTTCGGGTGATGAGCAGCCAAGTTCATCGCGCCAGTACCACCCATCGACATACCGGCAACCGCGTTGTTGGTCGGTGAAACGCCGAAGTTGGCCTGGAGATACGCCGGAAGCTCAGAGCTTAAGAACGTGTCCCACTTGTAGGTTTGGGTGCCGTCAGCTGATGTAGAGGGCTTCTCCCAATCCGTGTAGAAGGAAGCTTTACCACCCAGGGGAAAGACCTTCGTGATGTTGTCGTCAACGAAAATGTTTTGAGCGTGAGCCCAGTCGATCCAGCCACTGCTGTTCGTGGGGCCGGCGAATCCGCCCAAGATGTAGAGGCCGGCATTGCCGTTACCATTGGCTGCCTGAATTTGGACCGGAATGTCCTTGTTCATGGCGTTCGAGTGGACTGTACACTTCTGCACCCAGTAGGCGGCAGCATCCCATGTACAGCCCGGCCGTAGGGTGTCTCGGCTCCCCTCCGCATGAGCTTTATTTGAGCTCAGGGCAGTGGTCACGCCGAGCATGAGCGCAATGGCGCTCACCAGCACGGCCACCATAAGCCAGGGCCTACGCATAGCTCCCACACGTCGCGAGAAGCTCATCATAAAATTTTCCTCTTTCCTCAAGAGCCTGGGAAGTTCCCTATCTCACTCATCCACGGCACGAACGCGGTCGGCTCGTCAGTAGCCGTCCATCCACCCCGAGGCAGATCCTCACAATCGGCCAGCGCACCGGGAATGAGCAATCACCGATCACACTCGGTGGAACGATGACACACAATAGTAATCGAATAATACTCTGCCCACGTTACTTCGTGATTTTCCCAAGGTACGACGATTCACGCGCCGGAACCTCCCAGCCGCACCCGAGCCGCACCCGAGAAGCGTCAGCCTAGAAGGACGGCGCCACGTACACCGCGATGAAAATCGCGATCGCCCACAGGAGCCCCAGTAACTGAAGCACGTGGTCACGGAGTGCTAATTCATCTGGCGCGCCTCCATCACCGCGATCGACGTCGGCTGCGTATCGCAAAATAGCGACCGTGAACGGCACCATCGAAATCTCGTACCACAGGGCTGACGCGGAACTATCTTTTTGGCCCATCTCAAAGCCCCATAGGGCGTAGGTCAGCACGACCGCCGTCGCGGACAAGGTCCATACGAAGCGTAAATAGGTGGGGGTATATCCCTCCAGGGATTTGCGAATTTTCGCCCCCGATTTAGCTGCCAGCAAAATTTCCGAATACCGCTTGCCAGCCGCCATGAACAGGGAACCGAACGCCGCGACCAAGAGGAACCACTGCGAGAGGTCGATCCCGGCAGCGACGCCACCACCCATTGCTCGCAAAAGGAATCCCGAGGACACCAACGCGATATCAATCACGGGCTGGTGTTTCCATCCGAAGCAGTATCCCAACTGCAGGATGATGTAAACGCCGATCACTGTTGCCAAAGCCCAGGCGGACGTCGATAAGAAAGAGACAGCTAATGCAGCGAGAATGAGCACGACGGCCATTCCATAAGCCACTCCCACTGGGAGCACACCTGCGGCAATAGGGCGGTACCGCTTCGTCGGGTGAGCGCGGTCAGCTTCAACATCGCGGGCGTCGTTAATTAAGTAAATCGACGATGCCGCGCAGCAGAAGGCAACGAACGCAATGAAGACGTCCACAGCGACGCGACCGGTGAACATATCCGAACCGGCCGCCGCAGGAGCGGCCACCACCAAGACATTCTTCACCCACTGCTTGGGGCGGATGGCCTTGAACATCGCCTCTGGCAGGTTCTTGGGAGCCCGCATTTTCGCGGAGGCTTTATCGTCCGCGTTTTTAGGAGCCTCGGGGTAAAGACCTCGGGTATGAGGCTCGGACCCAATTAGCGCACCATTGGATTCATTACTGGGATACGGATCGTGTTCATTGCCCGCCATCGTGTCTTTATAACTCCTCTGTGGTGACATTCGCAGTCGCCATCAATCGCACTACCCTGTCAACGCTATCGGCCGCACTAGCCTACTGGTGCGTCACAGCCCGATGAATAGCTTCCGCCGATATTCCTCCTAAGAGGGCCCCGGCTGCAACATCTGTTGGATAATGCACACCGACTGTCATTCGCGACAGCATCATAAGCGGAATCACTGCCAAAGGCACGCGCGAACCGGTAATCCGTGAGAGCTCAATCATCGCGGCCGTCGTCGACGTCGCATGTGACGAGGGAAAACTCAGCTTCGACGGAGTTTTCACCCCGATCCGCACACGCGGTCCGTGGGGCCTGGGACGACGAAGAATACGCTTGAGAATCACAGATGCAGCATGGCTCCCAAACGCTGCCCCAGTCAGTATTCCCCACTGGGTTCGATGTTTCTCATCCGCGATCATTCCGACGACGCCCAGCGCCAACCAGGCGGCGGCATGTTCACCCGCGTGGCTGAGCCCCCTGGCCAGAGGCATAACGCCTGGTTTATCCGCAATGGCGCCCTGAATGAATTCAAGCACCCGGGTTTCGTCGAAGGGATCCCCTTTGTGTTGATGCCCTTTGTGTTTAGCGTTCAAAGATCGTGCTCCATCCCTCGCGGCTGGTCAGCTTGGGGTGAGCCTTGCGATACAGCTGGCGCATCTCCGGGAAGCGATCGTAAATTTCCTTCTGCAGACGCATCGACTCACGGGCGAGCTTCACGGCCTTGGCGCGGTTACGTTTGCGGAAAACAACTCCGCGGCCGTCCGCCGTCGTCACCGTAGCTCCGTCGACACGCGACAAGGAGAACCAGCGGGCCTCGATCGGCGGGAGGTTAACGTCGGGAACCTCGGGGTCACCATCGCTGGGCGAGAACTGCTTTTTCACAGCCTTCGACAGGGTGGACACCTTCGCTAAGGGGTTAAGAGGGATCTTCGTGAGGTTCTTCGGCCCACCCTTTGCCGGAGGAACCGCCGACGCTGAGGGCAACACGACGGCATCCGGGTACTCTTTGCGCAACTCGTTGATGCGCGGGAGCGCGGTGTCGAGGATGTCAAAGAGCTGGTCAGGGCCGCGCAAGAAGTCCTTGATGGCTTCGTTCTGGATAGCGACCGTTGAGTACTCGAGGCACATGAGATGCTTCGTCGTCGCCTTGGCCATCGACTGCAGCATGCCCAAAATGGAGCCGTCCTGCTCGATAGCAGCGACGATCAAACGGTTGCGCAGGTGGAAATAGGCCTGCCAGTCAATAGCATCATCCTTATCGGACCAGGCCATATGCCAAATCGCAATACCCGGCCATGATGCCGTCGGGAACCCCGCATGCCCGGCGCGGAGGCCATATTCGCCGTCATCCCACTTGATAAACAACGGCAGTGGCTGACCGATGGTCTCTGCGACGACGCGCGGGATCATGCACATCCACCAGCCGTTATAGTCGACGTCGATACGGCGGTGAAGGTCGCGCGAGGTAATGACATCGCCATTGGCGTTCCGCCCATGATCTTTACGATCACGCAGCGGGTACTGATAAAAGTCGTGGTCGTAGTGGACGTGAGGTGCCGAGGTCCACATGAAAGAATGGCGATCAATGACCTCGCCCATGCTGTGCAAGTGGCTGCGCTCTTGCAGGTTCAGCATCTGGCCGCCGACCAGCATGGGTTGGCGCGCGTACCGGGCAACCTGGAGTGCGCGAAGAATGGAGTCAGGTTCGATGGCGATGTCATCGTCCATATAAAGGATGAACGGAGCTTTAGTGGCTCGCTGTTTGCGCTCCTCTTCAGAGCCCACGCCGCCCAGAGCCTCATACATAATGCGGGAGTAACCGCCCGATCCGCCCAGGTTGCCCTGGCGGAACTCGTGGAACCGATCACCAAAGTGCTTGACGGCGTCATCGAAGCCCGGCTCATCGGCGGGGTGCTTCGTTCCCTGGTCGGGCATCAAAACAGCGTCGATAACGGCGTCGACTTCCGGATCGGAAGCGATGGCCTCTAAAGCGGCGACGGCGTCGGCGGGACGGTTGAAGGTCGGAATACCCACCGTCACGGATTTATCCTGCGGGCCGATCGTTGAACCGTCGGGCAGTGTTTGAGGACCAGGTTGTTCTGGTGCGTACCACCCGGCGGCCAACAACGTGACATCTGTTTCGCAGGTCAGGTCGAACCAGATCCAGCCGCCGTCTTCGAAGCGATCCAGAGGGATCTCAAATTCCAGTGTCGATACAGTGGACTCCGCCGATGACGGCTCCCCCTCGATGGTGTCTTGCGTGCTCTCCTCGGCCGTGGTGGCGTGAATGTCGTCGGCCAGTACGTCGGTCATCTTGCCTTCGACAGCAATGCGGGATCCGTCGATTTTCGACCGGTAGACGTCGGCACGCGCGTCGCCCTGCAGTTCGAGCTTCAAGACGACGGATTTCAGCTGAGTCCAGCGTCGCCAATAGGAAGCCGGGAAGCCGTTGAAGTAGGTTTCGAAGCTAACCTCGGCGCCCGCCGGAAACGTTGCCTCGGTGCGGCTGTGGAGCACAGCGCGCGACTTGTTCGCCTTCGATTCGATCATGTACAACGACCGAACATCGTGCGGCTCCCCCCTGCGAGGCAGAATAACGCGCTGAAGGCGCTCCACAGCTCGACTTTTAGCCTGACTCCCGGCCTGGCTCATACTCGCTAACCCTTTCATTTCACTTCTGTCAACACACTGAGCCTACCGCAGCTCACCAGCGCGACGAGGTTCCCCAATGGCACGCCGCCAGCACAATGGTCCAGCACTACAACACTTGAGCACTGGACTTACGACGCTGGCCTCAGGCACATCCTCGACGCAAACACCATGCCTAGAGTACTGGCTGGGTCCGCGCAGAGCTATTTCACGTCGGAGTTGATGAAGAATGAGGAGGACAAGCCCGCGCTGTGCGGGGCGGTTAATCGAAGTATTTGTCGTAGTAGTCTCCAAGTTTATCGACGTACTTCTTTGCTTGGCCGGGGTCTGAATACAGACCGTGGCCGGAACGAGGGAAGACGAAATAGTCGTAGGGGACGTGGTTATTATCAAGAGCGCTTAATAGACGATCATGTACCTTAAAAGGAACAATTTTGTCTTTCTTTCCGTATGCCATCAGCATGGGAACGGAATTAGCGGAAACGTAATGATAGGACGAAACACGTTCCGCAAGGTCGTGATAAGAACCATCCTCCATGTCATGATCGGTGAGCTGCACGCCCGTCAGTTCAGTTAAGAACTTCTTTTTATCTTTCCCGTAACCTTTAATATCGCCGTTTGAGTCAGCCCAGTCCTCCGGCTGGAAACTCGCGGGGCCGACTTCCTGAAACACAAATTTCAACGGAACGGGGCTGTTCTTCCCATCACGGAAGGCGTACATCATCGCGAGGGTACCGCCAGCGGATTCCCCGGTGATGGCCATTTGATTGACCGGATACCCGTGTTGCTTGGCTTGTGCAACCACAGCTTTCACACTGTTCTGGATCTCCGTGTACATTTTGTCCAGGTTTGAGGGATGATCATCGGTGTTGGTTGTGTAGTTCACAGAAGCCGACACGTATCCTCGGGTAGCTGCGTCCTTTGCCGAGGCAGCATCTTTTTTATCGCCGCTGACAAACCCTCCCCCATGGATCCAGACCACTAAAGGGAACTGCGAGGCATTTTTATCCTTGGGAAGGTATAGGTCAAAGTTGTTCTGGATCCCTTCGCCATATTTAAGGTTCTTCACCACTGAATATGAATCCGGATTATTTTTAAACGTTCTACTCAACACATCAATGCGCGTACAAAAGTAATAGGCGGTCACGGCAGCTACGGCAACAACGATTAACACATAAATAATACCCCAGGCGACTTTCTTCACTACATGCCTCCTAGCATATTATCCAGATAAAGTCTGAAACCCAGATAAATCAGAAGGCCAAGTACTACTCCGATAATCACACACACAATAATCCGGGCAATCCTATATGACCACACTTGTTTAACCCGACCCATGCCATCCCTCTTCCTCCATATTTCACCCTGTAGGTGTGACCTCATGTTAGCCTCACACTAATCTCACGCTGGGCTCACGTTGGTCTTATACTTGTCTCACGGCAATTTCGCGCTACCGTCGGTCGTACCTCGTACCCTTTATAGATTGCTTTCCTAACAGGATAGAGGGAATAAAACCTTACTGCTTCTTACATCGATAAACCTTAGGTCAATACGCTCCGTTCCGAGTGACGAAGACCTCACTTGATTCACGCGTCAGGTGCCACCACCATAGGTTGTATGACAAGTACCGCGCGCTCGTCCTCACGTAAAAATCCTGAGGCCACCCAGCGGCCAGATTCGCTCCCCACCACGGCAGACACCGCCTCGGCGTCCCCGTCGTCGTCACCCGCAGCATCACCGTCGTCGTCGAAGCGGAAGTTTCATAGACCCGACTTCTCCCAGCTCCAGCGGTTGGGCAAAAGCCTCATGCTGCCCATCGCGCTCCTGCCGGCAGCGGGCATACTCCTCCGATTAGGCCAAGACGACCTCCTCGGTAGGATCAAAACTCCCGTCATCGGCCCCTTCTTCGAGGCGATGAGCGCCGCCGGCCAAGCGCTATTCTCCCAGCTCCCGCTCCTTTTTGCCGTCGGCGTCGCCATTGGTTTCGCTAAGAAGGCCGACGGCTCAACAGCCCTGGCTGCCGTCGCCGGCTACCTAGTGATGGGTGCGGTGTTCAAACAAATGTCGCCGCTCGTCCTCCACGGAGTCAAGGATTCCTCGGGCGAACAAGCCCTCATCGATTACAGCGTCTTCGGCGGTATCGTCGTCGGTCTGCTCACCGCGTGGCTCTACGACAAGTATCACGACATTAAACTGCCGTCCTACCTCGGGTTCTTCGGCGGGCGTCGATTCGTCCCCATTGTCGTCTCAGTAACGACGCTGATCACCGGCTTCGTCCTATCGTACATTTACCCCATCTTTAACGAAGGGTTGACGGCGATCGGCCGATTCATCGGTGGAACGGGCGCATTAGGTGCGTTTGTTTACGGGTTCGCTAACCGAATGCTCATTCCGCTGGGACTTCACCACATTCTGAACACCTACGTGTGGTTTATTTACGGTGATTACAACGGACCCGACGGAACTGTGTCCGGCGAGCTCTCCCGCTTCGCCGCAGGTGACCACTCCGCGGGGCTGCTCACCTCCGGTTTTTACCCCATTTTGATGTTCGGTCTTCCCGCAGCAGCGCTGGCCATGATTCACACAGCGAAGAAGGGACAAAAAGCGACGGCGATCGGTATCCTTTCCGCCGCCGGGCTGACAGCGTTCTTCACCGGCGTGACCGAACCCCTCGAATTCGCGTTTATGTTCTTAGCGTTCCCCCTCTACGTTGTCCACGCAGTGCTCACAGGCCTGTCCCTCGCCATTGCGGAGCTGCTGAATATCCACCTGGGGTTCTCGTTCTCCGCCGGACTACTCGATTTGATTCTCTATGGCACGGCGCCCGCGGCACACAACATTCCTCTTCTTATCGTTCAAGGGCTCGCGTTCGCGGTTGTGTACTACCTCACATTCCGGTTCGCCATCGTGCATTGGAACCTTCACACGCCAGGCCGAGCAGATGCGACGGTTGGTGCAGCTGACAACACCGATGAGTCGGGCTCAGAAACCGACACCGCAACGGCGAATAACGAACCTTCTGAGATCTCCTCTAACACCACGGGTGGCAGCGCAGGACAAGGCTCACTTGCCCCATCATCGCGGGCCGAAGCCCTTATTAACGCCTTCGGCGGGCGGGAGAACCTCGCGAACGTGGACGCCTGCATTACCCGGCTCCGCATGGAAGTCAACAACCCGGCCGCCGTCGATAAGAACAAGCTCCAAGCATTGGGTGCATCCGGGGTCATGGAGATCGGAACCAGTGTCCAAGCAGTCTTCGGAACAGAATCTGATGTCCTTAAAGACGAAATCAACGCAGCTCTCGCGGTTGCTGCCTCCGCAGAACGCTCAGAGCCGACGTCAGACTCAGCGGAGGCACCCTGGACAGAATCCCACGGGCCTCTGGAAGTCCGCGCGCCGATCCCCGGAACAGTAATCCCGCTCTCGCAGGTAGAAGATGAAACCTTCGCGTCGGAAACGGTGGGCCGCGGCCTCGCTATCCGCCCGGGAGACGGCGTACTCGAGGCTGTCGCTCCCGTCAGCGGCCGCATCATGCAGCTGTTCCCGCACGCCTTCGCCATCATGACCGACGACCGCATCGGCGTCCTCGTGCACCTGGGTATCGATACCGTTGAATTAAACGGCCAAGGATTCACGGTCCACGCCAAGAAGGGCGACCACGTTGTTCAAGGTCAGCCGATCGTGGCATACGACGTGACCGCCGTCGCCGCAGCCGGCCGTCCCACCACTGTTCCTGTGGTGGTGATGGATAGTCGACGGATGGAAATCACCATGGCATCCGAGCCGACAGAGAACACATCAGTCACGACCATGCGGCCGCTGTTCTCCGTCGAAAAACCTACTCCTCGGGGCTAAACCACCCGGTCACAGCCGGCGTCGTGTTGTGATAAATGTGCTTCGGCTCGGTGTATTCCTCCAGGCCAGTAGGGCCGAGCTCGCGGCCCATACCGGACTGGCCGAAGCCACCCCACTCTGCCTGCGGCAAGTAGGGGTGGAAATCATTAATCCAGATCGTTCCGTGCCGTAAACCGCGCGCAACGCGCTCCGCACGACCGGCGTCGGAGGTCCACACAGCCCCGGCCAGGCCATAGTTCGTGTCGTTCGCGATGCGAATGGCTTCCTCTTCCGTCGAGAAAGTCTCGACCGTCACCGTCGGGCCAAAGGCCTCGTCGTGAACACAGTCCATCTCCTGGGTGCACTGATCGATCACCGTCGGCAAGTAGAACCAGCCATCATCCAGTGACGCACTGCCGTCGGCTGTGGGGCCGGTACCAAAAGCACCGCCACACCGGACGCGGGCACCTTGCTCGCGCGCATGGGCCACATAATTCGACACCTTCTCGCGGTGCGCCTCCGAGATCAGCGCACCCGTTTCGGCTTTCTCATCAAACGGACCACCCAAGCGAACCTTTTCCGCACGGGCCACGAGGTCGGTGACGAAGCGCTCCGCAATGGACTCCTCGACGACGAGCCTCGCACCCGCCGAGCACACCTGCCCGGAGTGGACGAACGCAGCATTCATCGCGTTATCCAGCGCGGCGTCATAGTCGGCATCCGCGAAAATGACGTTCGGGTTCTTGCCGCCCAGTTCAAGGGCAATTTTCTTGACTGTGAGAGACGCTTCAGAGGCCAAGTGGCGTCCGGTCTCCAGGCCACCCGTGAAGGACACCATGTCGACGCGCGGGTCGCTCGATAACGGCGCACCCGCCGATTTACCAGCGCCCGTGACCAGGTTCCCCGCCCCCTTGGGCAGCCCGGCCTTATCCATCACGTCCAGCAGCAGCATAGAAGTGTGGGGAGTCAGCTCAGCCGGCTTCAGAACAAAGGTGTTCGCCGCCGCGACACAAGGCGCAACCTTCCACGCAACCTGAAGAAGCGGGTAATTCCACGGAGTAATCAGCCCGCACACGCCTACGGGCTCACGGACAATACGTGAGCTTATCGACGGATCACCCGCGTCAACGACGCGTCCGGCGTCGTTACCGGCGAGCTTGCCGAAGTATCGGAAGCAACCAATGATGTCGTCCATATCGGCATTGGATTCCATAAGGCGCTTGCCCGTGTCCAAGGACTCCGCTAGCGCGAATTCGTCCTTACGCTCCTCAATACCGTCGGCGACCGCGAGGAGAAGCTGGCCGCGGTCGAAGCCCGACCATCCTGACCACACGCCCGAGTCAAAAGCCTCACGAGCAGCGGCGATGGCGCGGTCTGTGTCCTTCGTCGACGCCTCAGCGACCACCCCCACTGCCTGATTGTTAGCAGGACAAGTGATCGTGCGTGTCTCACCGTCGATTGCAGAACCCCATTCACCATTGATGAACAGTGATTCCGGCTCGGCTGCCGGCGTCGGGGCAGTTTTCATTTGCGTCATTGATTGCGACATAAAGTGTCTGCACTCACTTTCTCGTGGTCGTTATTTTTCGCTCTATGGAGAGGCTGAGCCCTGTGATGACGCGGAGGAAGAGCCGACTGTGGTCGATTCCTCGGTGGAAGCCGACGGATCCGCATCCTCTTGTTTCTCACTTCTCACAGAACTGCCTGTTGTAGCGGCACTGTCCGCAGCATAGTCGGAATAATCGTCCACCCACTCGACAACCGGATCGGCATTATCCGACAGGTCGGAACCGCCCGGAAGATCGGATTGAAGGTGAAGGAATTCCATATGCCTCTCATACAAATCTAAAACGTTTTCAATGAGCTGAGATTCCGTATAGCCATAAATGTCATAGCCCAGCGAACCGGTGAGCGTGAAGATTTCCAACCGGTAATACAGTTCTTCACTGTCACTATCCAGATGAATGCGGCCGGCGAACGACGGCATCGGGTACTGCGTGGGATAAATCTGGTAGCGGAAGTCCTTGTCATTCCCAAACTTCACGCGGAGGTCAAGCTGAGCCAGACCCAGGCCCTCCACGATTGATCGCGTGTACTCGACATCTGCTCCGCGTTCCTTACACGCCTTCGCCACCTTGTCCAAAGCAGGGGCAGCGACCTTGTCGATATATGTCTCTACCTGGGTATATGACGGGAATGACATGGCTCGGTTGAGGCGTTTCCTCCAGTTCATTCCGGCTTCCGCAGGCGCCGCACGGCTAGACATTGCGCCGTGTAGAGCACGCGCGCTCGATTTGGATTGTAATAGTTCCAAACGCAATGACTTAAACAAGCTGTACATCACGAGATACATGACGATGGCAAATGGCAATCCCATAATGATCGTTGCGTTTTGCAAAGCGGGAATACCGTCGACAAACAGCATGGATATGGTGAGGACACCAACGGCGGCGGCCCAGAAAATACGGGACCATGCGCGTCCATCTTGCTGAGAATCCGTAATTTTCGACGTGAAGTTACTCATGACCAATGCAGCGGAGTCCGCAGAGGTGATGTAAAGCAACAGACCGATCAGCGACGCTGCCCCCATCACGACCATGCCGGCTGGATACTGACCGAGCAGGAGGTAGAAGGCGCGCTCTGGTTTATCGACTGCCATGTGGCCAAAGTCGCTATCGCCGTGAATAACTTTGTCCAGAGCGGAATTCCCGAAAAAGGACACCCATAGCAGGACGAATAAAAATGGTACGGACATCGTACCGACAACGAACTGCCGCAAACTGCGTCCACGCGAAATACGTGCCAGGAATAGGCCGATGAAGGGGGCCCACGCCACCCACCATGCCCAGAAGAACAGCGTCCATGAGTTCAGCCATTCTTGGGCACCAGAGAAGGCGTAGGTATCCATCGTCATGCCGGGGAACTTCGAGACATATTCGCCCACATTCATGACCAGGGCGTCGAAGAGGAAAGCTGTTCGACCTGTGACCAGGATGTAGAGCATCAGCCCGATAGCGAGGAGCACGTTGATCTCTGAGAGTCGTTTGATTCCTTTATCAACGCCGGACACTGCAGAAATCGTGGCGACGGCAACAGCTAACACGATTAGCCCTATTTGCCAACCTAAGTTCTCGGGAAAGTTAAAAAGGACCTTCAGCCCGTAATTGAGCTGAACGACGCCGATACCCAATGATGTAGCAACACCGAAAACCGTGCCTAACATGGCCGCGATATCGACGGCATCGCCGGCAGGTCCGTGGATCCTCTTCCCGATGAGTGGGTAGAGCGCGGATCGAATGGATAGGGGCATGTTCAGGCGGTACGCGAAGTACCCGAAAGCCATCCCCATCAGGGCGTAGAGGGCCCACCCTGTGATCCCGTAGTGGAACAGGGTGAAAACAACTGCCTGACGTGCGGCTTCAATACTCTCACCGTCACCTGATGGTGGGTGGTAATACTGAGAAACCGGCTCCGCCACCGAGAAGAACAGCAAGTCAATACCGATGCCTGCGGCAAAAAGCATCGATGCCCAAGAGAAAAGGCCGAACTGCGGTTTCGCATGGTCCGGCCCAAGTTTGATGAGGCCCGCACGGGTGATGGCGACACCAAGCATGAACAGCACAGCCACCGTGGCGGTGAGGATATAGAACCATCCAGCATTCTTCGACACCGTTCCGACGATGTCCGTTAGCACGGACAGTGCGTTATCGGGTGCCAGTATCGCCCACAGTGCAATGCAGATAATGAGAACGCCGGAAATGATAAACACCGGCCAGTTCACATCCGGCGGGTCTACGGTCCTGGTTGGTTGAGACCCGCCGGCTACCTGATTTTTCGTCGGGTCTTTTTTCCCTGTGCCATTGTCGGCGCCATTGTCATCTGCGTCCTCATGGTCAGGGATTGTCGACGTCTTTCTGGCTGAAATAGAACTCTCCAATCGGCCCATGCGTCTCTTCCTTCAGTTTTTCTGGGGACCGTATGAGTATAAACAATTTAGATAGAAAATGTAGTCAGTCACATTTCAAAAGAGTTTTCACAATATGCCTAGCTACTGTTCAAACGCTTTTTCAGGGTATTAAATACACATTTTCAACTTGGTTTTTTCGTCTATTTTTGATATTGTGATTACTCATTATCAATGGGATTCATGGCCGAAAATGTGCGCGAAAATAAGCTGCACTATTTCTACTGCGCTATTTTTGCTGCCATGGTTCCCAATGTCCATGTCCATCACGCGCCGCATCGGCGCCCTACGTATGCATTCTAGGCAAGGAGGATCTCTACGTGAGTTCGTTTGCTTCTCGGCTGGAGTCCGCAGCCGCATCGGCTGGCTCAAAGATTGGCAAGCTTTTCCCCAAGTCCGGTTCAACGGTGGAACACCGCGACGTCGTCATCGTGGGCGCTGGTTCCGCCGGTTCAGTGTTGGCTAACCGGCTGTCATCAGACTTTTCGACGTCGGTCATGGTGCTGGAGGCAGGGAGGAATGACTCTCTCTGGGATCTCTACATCCACATGCCGTCCGCATTCTCTTTCCCCATCGGCAATAAGCATTACGACTGGGAGTACGAGTCCGTCCCCGAGCCGGAGATGCATGGCCGCCGGATCTACCACGCCCGCGGCAAAGTCGTCGGTGGTTCGTCGTCGATTAATGGTCAAATCTTCCAGCGCGGCAATCCGATGGATTATGAGAAGTGGGGCAAGCGCGATGGGCTAGAAAAGTGGGATTGGAAGTACTGTCTCCCCTACTTCAAGCGGATGGAAACGGCGCTGGGGTCCCCCGATGACGATCCCCGCCGTGGGCACAATGGCCCGCTGCGCATGAAGCGCGGCCCGGCAACCTCGCCCCTTTTCAAGGCGTTCTTCAAGTCCATCGAGCAGGCGGGCTATAACTACACGCCGGATGTGAACGGGTACCGCCAGGAAGGGTTCGGCCCGTTCGACGCGAATATTGATCGCGGGCGTCGCCTGTCCGCGGCCCGCGCTTACCTTCACCCCGTCCTCGATCGCGAGAACTTGGAACTGCGCACCCGCGCGAATGTTCGTCGCATTCTTTTCGAGGGCACGAAGGCCGTCGGCGTCGAGTACTACTGGCACGGCCGCACTCACCAGGTCCGCGCCGACAAAGTCATCCTGTGTGGCGGGGCAATCAATTCGCCGCAGCTGCTGCAGGTGTCCGGCGTCGGCAATAAGGATTTGCTGAACAAAGTCGGCGTCAACGTCGTCAAGGATTTGCCGGGTGTCGGCGAGAATTTACAGGACCACCTTGAGGTGTATGTCCAGTACAACTGCACCAAGCCTGTCTCTGCTCAGCGCTACTTGGATAAGTGGCGGTGGCCGATGCTGGGCTTACAGTGGTTGACGACGCATAAGGGCCCCGTGGCTACGTCGCATTTCGAAGCTGGTGGGTTCGCGCGCTCGAATGAGAACGAGGACTACCCGAACCTCATGTTCCACTTCCTACCCCTGGCTATGCGTTATGACGGCACGAAGCCGGAGGGTGACGACGGATTCCAGTTCCACGTTGGCCCGATGTACTCGGATGCGCGCGGGTATGTGCGCATCACTGCGCCGACGGTGGATACCAAGCCGGATATTTTGTTCAACTACTTGTCGACGGAGCAGGACCGCCGCGAGTGGGTTGAAGCTATCAAGGTGTCACGCAAACTGCTGGATACCCCGGCGATGAAGGAATACACCGACGGGGAGATTTCCCCCGGCTCTGCGGTGCAGACCGATGAGGAGATCCTCGAGTGGGTTCGGAATGACGCCGAGACCGCGCTACACCCGTCCTGCACCTGCGCAATGGGGCCAGAAAGCGACCCGATGTCGGTGGTCGATCCCTCCACGATGCAGGTTCACGGCACGGATGGTCTTTATGTTGTCGACGCTTCCGTCATGCCGTCGATTCCGAATGGCAATATCTACGCGCCGACGATGATGATCGCTGAAAAGGCGTCGGACATTATTGCCGGGAAGACTCCTCTGGCTGCTGATGAGACGCCGTTCTACCACGTCAAGCGTGGTGATCCGCTCAATCCGCCGGAGCAGGAGAAGTAGGCAGCTGGGCTACGTAAGTAGCTGCATGAACAGCTAGGCCGAGATTTGTCGGGCGGCGTACTGGGAATGTACTCAGTCGCCGCCCGATAACTTTTATCCTCGGACTCCCCTACGCTTCGATAGGCTGGCCATCCTCAAAGAACGGCATCAACTTGTTATCGACCATCGACAGGGCAGAGCCGATCGCCATGTGCATGTCCAGGTAACGGTACGTGCCTAGGCGGCCGCCGAAGAGAACGTTGTGATCGTGCGCCTCTTTCGCCGCCAGATCACGGTAAGCCAGCAGCTTGTCGCGGTCCTCGGGCGTGTTGATGGGATAGTACGGTTCGTCGGTGTCCTCGGCGAAGCGGCTGAATTCCTTCATGATGACCGTTTTATTGCGCGGGTACCGGTCTTTCCGTTCGGGGTGGAAGTGACGGAATTCATGGATGCGGGTGTATTTCACATCGGCATCGTTGTAATTCATGACCGGCGTGCCCTGGAAGTCCCCGGTATCGAGCACTTCCGTTTCGAAATCGAGAGTGCGCCATCCCAAGCGTCCCTCGGAGTAGTTGAAGTACCTATCAAGTGGCCCGGTATAGACGACGGGGGCCTTGGGCGAGGCAGCGCGAAGCTCGTCGCGAACCTCAAACCAATCGGTGTTCAGCCGGACCGTGATGTTCTCATGGTCGGCCATGCGTTCCAGCCAGGCGGTGTAACCGTCGACGGGAAGGCCCTCATAGGTGTCGTTGAAGTATCGGTTGTCGAACGTGTACCGAACGGGAAGTCGCGAAATGTTCCCCGCCGGCAGTTCCTTCGGGTCGGTTTGCCACTGCTTAGCGGTGTAATCGCGCACGAACGCTTCGTACAGCGGCCGCCCGATCAGCGAAATCGCCTTCTCTTCCAGGTTCTTCGCCTTGGCCGGATCCAGCCCGTCGGTCTGGTCCTTAATGAGCTGGCGTGCTTCGTCGGGACTGTAGTACCGCCCGAAGAATTGGTTGATCAGCCCGAGCCCCATGGGGAACTGGTACGCCGTGCCCTTGTGCATGGCGAACACTCGGTGCTGGTAATTGGTGAAGTCAGTGAATTGTTTGACGTAGTTCCACACGCGCTCATTGGAGGTGTGGAAAAGGTGGGCACCATATTTGTGGATTTCAATGCCCGTCTCCGGCTCGGCCTCCGAATAGGCATTTCCGCCGAGGTGCTCGCGTTTCTCTACGATGAGCACTTTCTTACCGGCGCTGGCCATGCGTTCTGCGATGGTGAGCCCGAAGAATCCGGATCCGACCACAAAGAGGTCATATTCACTAGTGTTCGAGGTGACAGTCACGGTTAAAGCCTATCTTTCGTTCGCCGGATTACACCAGCCGCCGAGCACCCGCAGCCGGGGTGATCGCCAAGAATGTGGGGTTCGGTAATTTCTTATCGACGGTGCGCTGGTGAATTTCCTGCGCAACCGCGGTGATGCGGTCCGTGGGGACGAGCGCGATGATGCTTCCGCCGAATCCCCCGCCGGTCATGCGGGCGCCGACGGCACCTGCGTCGAGGGCTGCGTCGCGTGCGGAATTCAGTTCCGGCGTGGATACGTCGTAAAGGTCTCGGAGGGATTCATGACTCTCGTTCATGAGCCACCCGAATTCTTTCCAGTTCTTGCTGTTGAGGGCGTGTTGGGCGCGCCGGGTTCGGGCGGTTTCGTCGATGACGTGTTGGACGCGCATACGTGCAACGTCCGGGGTGACCGCGGATTCATCGGTGTCTGCCCAGGATGTTGCGGCAGCTATGGGATCGTCGATGTCGAGGAGAGTGGACGCACCAGCATGTGCGGTGACGGCGTCGATAACGCCTCGTCGCGAGGCGTATTGCCCGTCTGACAGCGAGTGGGGCGCGTTGGTGTCCGCCACCAAGAACGCGAGCCCATCGGATTCGACGTCGCACGCGACTTGATTGACGACGTTGGTGCGGAAGTCAATGGCTAAGGCGTGGCCTGCTGTCGCCAGGAGCGAACTGCGCTGGTCTAGCCCGCCTGTCGACGCTCCGACGACGTCATTTTCTGCGCGGATCGCGGCGTCGATGAGGAGTTGGTAGGCAGCCTGGTCGCGGGGCCGCTCTGGAGCGGCAAGCTCGCGGGCGGCTAGTGCAACGGAGCACTCCAAAGCTGCTGAGCTTGAGAGCCCTGAGCCCAGCGGAACATCGGAAATGATGGCGAGGTCCAGCCCGTTGTCATGCTGGTTGGATGACGGTATCGCACCATTCTGGTGGCCAGCCCATATCGTTCCCGCGACGTAGCCGGACCAATCGGCAGGATGACCTGGGCCGATATCCGCGAGCGCAACGGTCGTGCGGAGCGCCTCGAGGTGGGTGGGCGACGGATTCGCATCATCGGTCCCCGTTGCGGCGTCTCCGGATTCTTCTGCAGCGTCTGTGGATTCCGTGGCGGCACCCGGCGGAAGAGAAACAATCGAGATAGTGTCGTCGGTGCGGCGGCGTGCCGCGACGACGGTGACATGTGGCAATGCGAACGGGATGGATACTCCACCTGCGTAATCGACGTGATCACCAATGAGGTTCACGCGACCAGGAGCAGCCCATACGCCATCGGGCTTGCCACCGAACGTCTCGGTGAACAACGTCGTGGCGTCGGCAATAAGTTGTTGATCGCTGCGGGCCTGGGCCCACCTGATTGCCCCGGGATCGTGTGGCGTGTGTGAGGGGTTTTCCTGCGGTTGGTCTTTTGGCTCCGCGTGTGAATCTGTCATTACTTGTCGTCCCATATTTCTCTAAATCGTTGAGCGATGCGTTCGGGGGTGGTGTCGTTAATCCAGAATCCCATTCCGGATTCGGAGCCCGCCAAATATTTCAACCTATGTGGCGACCGCATGAGGGAGAACAATTGAAGGTGGAGCCGAACATGGTCGCGGTCTTCCGGCACGGTGGGCGCTTGATTCCAAGACGCGATATATGGTGTTCGCTCGACTCCATCGAAAAACTTATCGACGGCGGTGTAGAGCTTCTTCAACAGAGGGGCGAGATCTGCGCGTTCTTCCTGGGATAATGCGTCGAAATCCGGTACGGAACGCCGTGGCATGACCATAACTTCTAGTGGCCATTTCGCAGCGGCGGGAACGAAAACGACGAAATGATCGGTGCGATCAATAATTCTGGTTCCCTCTCCGAGCTCACCGGAGAGAAGATCATCGAACAGATCACTACCGTTTTCTTCACGATATTTCTTGGACGAGTGAACGATGTTTCGAATACGCGGCGGTATTTCCGGGTAGGAATAAATCTGCCCGTGAGGGTGCTGCAGCGTCACCCCAATTTCTTCACCACGGTTTTCGAACGGATAGACGTGACGGACTTCTGGAATTGCAGATAAGGCTTTCGTCCGATGTGCCCATGCTTCGATAACCGTTCGGATTCTGCTAACAGGTAAATCCTTAAAAGAACCGGAAATGTCCGACGTAAAGCAAATGACTTCGCATCGTGCTACAGCAGGACGGTGGGGAACCATTCCGTTATCCAAGAGCGCGTCATCGTCAGAACTGTGCTGTTCTGCTCCCCCATCATTTCCCTCGGCGCTCGGCGTCCGAGACATGTGCATACTGAACGAGGGGAACCGATTTTCAAAGACAACCACGTCATAGTCCGGCGATGGAATTTCTGTGGGCAGATGATCCGGAACAGTGGGAGCTAAAGGATCCTCATTAGCGGGCGGCATAAATGTTCTATTCATGCGGTGGCTCGCGTAAGCGACCCACTCCCCCGACAGCGGATCACGCCGAATCTCCGAATCGGTTTTTGCGTGCGGCAATTCGCGTGAATCCGTCAGGATACGTTTCACAGACCCGTTGAGGACCTCCGGGTCATCGTCAAAATAAATCAGTTCCCTTCCATCAGCCAGCGTCATCGACGTTACTGAATACGGATGATCCGAATTCTTATTCAATCTTTCACCACTTACGGAATTCATTTGCTGTTCTGAGTCCATCACATGTTCCGAATCAGCTAGTGCAAGTCACTGTTTAACCGGAGAATCACCGTTACCCGACGCCGGGCTCGTCGTCGTGAACGATCTTTGATTCGTCGACAATAATGGGTTTGAGTTTTGCCCACGCCACAAAAACACCGGCGACGACAAGCAACCCAATTCCGACCCATAAATTATCTGTTGCGGATTTTGATACTCCCGTATCTGGGTTCGTGCCTGGATCGAGTACAAAACTACAGATCACAAGAACAAGACCGTATATCCCTAAAAGAATGGCGATCACTGTCCGGATATCAAAAGCTCCAGCTTTATGTTTCTCCGGTGTTCTCGCGGGAGTTGATGTGTGTTCAGTCATCGTACTCAACGCCTTTCTTACTTTTCTTCCAGCTGTAACTAGTCGTGTTCCTTATTGTCCGACACGACAGTGATTCGGTCATTAGCACATCACATTCCTCGGTTATGCGAATGCGACGTTGAGCGCGATGACCAAAACCAAACACAATAGTCCCAACGGTACGGTCCGGTGATACCACGGCTGTTCTGCTTCCGTGGTGTCCACCAATTGGGCTTTCGGAGTAACAGAACGGACAAAGCCCACTAATTCTTCATCCGGTTTCGGCTTTGTCACCATCGTCACAAGGATCGATACGACAATATCCGTCGCGAATGCAATCGACGCGGCAACGAATGCGACTCCTTGCCCAGGCAGGCTGACCACGGGAGCGGACCCCAATGACAAACCCCAGAAGATGACGGCGGCGAGAGTACCAGTCACTAGGCCTACCCAACCAGCGGTAGGTGTCATGCGTTTCCAAAACATGCCCAAAATGAAGGTGGCAAACAGCGGAGCGTTAAAGAAACCAAACAGCGTTTGAAGGTAATCCATGACATTGCCGAAGTTCATTGCTACCAGTGCAGTCCCGACGGCGATCACTGCAGCAAGAATCGTCGCGATCCGCCCAAACTTCAGGTAGTACTCATCGTCACGATCTTTAACTACGTATGTCTGCCAGATGTCGTAACTCATGACGGTATTAAATGCAGAAATGTTTGCTGCCATACCGGCCATAAACGCAGCCAGGAGGCCAGCAATCGCGACACCTAAAAGACCGTTGGGCAATAAATCACGCATCAAATAAAGTATGGCGTCATTGGGTTCTGCTGTCTCGTCTTTAATCGGTGTGACAAGAACAGAGGCGACCATACCGGGGATAACAACGACAAAGGGGATCAGCATCTTCGGAAATGCACCGATAATCGGCGTTTTCCGCGCAGAGCTCAAGGATTCCGACGCCATGGCGCGCTGAACCTCAACGAAGTTTGTTGTCCAATAACCAAAGGACAGCACGAAACCAAGACCGAACGCGATACCAATTGCAGAAATTATCGGGTTGTCAAAGCCCGAAATATCTTGTCCTGGCCAAGTGTGGAAATGTGATTCAGCGTTCAGGGAACCTTTCAATCCTCCCCAACCGCCGACACGATGAAGACCAATCAATGTCAGAGGAAGAAGCGCTGCAACAATAACGAAGAATTGGAGAACCTCGTTATAGATTGCGGCGGAAAGCCCGCCCAAGGTGATATACGACAGGACGATAACCGCCGCCACCAACAAGGTGACCCACAGTGGCCATCCCAGAAGTGAATTGACCACTTTCGCCAAAAGCAGCAGGTTAACACCGGCGATGAGGAGCTGTGCCAGGGCAAAGGATATGGCGTTGACCAGGTGTGCCGTCGGCCCGAACCGTTTGAGCATGAATTCGGGGACCGAGCGAACCTTGGAGCCATAATAAAAAGGCATCATAACGATGCCTAAGAAAACCATGGCAGGAACAGCACCAATCCAGAAATACTGCATTGTTTGCATTCCGTACTGGACGCCGTTGGCAGAGTGACCAATGATTTCAACCGCACCCAGGTTGGCGGAAATAAAAGCCAAACCTGTCACCCAGGACGGCAATCCCCGGCCCGAGAGGAAGAAATCAATTGAGCTCGATACCCTCGCGCGGGCTGCCCACCCGATTCCCAAAACAAAAACAAAGTAGAGCGCTACCAGCGAGTAATCCACCCAACTGGCATCAAGGCGGAGAACAGATTCCGCCACGACCATAGTCTCCATGCGCGTGTCCTATTCTTTCTGAATTATCGATATGTATTTTTCACGCCTGTTATCTGGTTAATGGCTCCGCGTACCCGATACGCCACTTCACGACGAGTGAATCGCCCGGCGCGATCTCCGCCACGTCCGTCCCGCTGTTAAAGCCGTCGGGAGGCACTGTCATGGGTTCGACGGCCAACGCGCGTCCTCGGCGGGGATAGGGATATCCCCACGATGGATCGGCAGTGAACACCTGGAACCACTTGATCTGCGGAGAGACCCACATGTCCACCCCACGGCCATCGCCATTGACTAGCCTCGCCGCACGGATATCAGGAGCGACGTCGCTCGGTGACGTATCAGCACTCGCCTTATCTGGGGATGCGCTGTTCGCTACCATCTCCCGGCTTGAGACCGCCTCCCGGCCGAAACAGTCGTCGAGAAGCCGGTCAAGGAGCTCAATCCGATGGACCGAGGATCCTGCGGTGGCGTCGATAATGTCGCCCGTGGGCAGTTTCCTGTCGGGATCCAAGGGAAGCTGGCTGCGAATGAACATGTCGAGCGTGCACTCATCAACGGGGGCTCCGAGTGCACTGAGATAGCTATGGAACCCGTATGCCACCGGCGCAGCACCAGCCCCGGAAGCATCAACGGGATGCGTGATCTCGCAAGCACACGTCAGTCCTTGATCGGAGAGTTCATAGTTCGACGTCACTTGGAGCGTCCACGGCCACCCTTGCTGAGGTTCAATGGTGGTTGCCACTGTGACCCCGGCGGAGTCATCAGATTGTGAAACGACGTCCCACACGGCGTCGCTCACGAAACCGTGGATGGCGTTGTTCCGGTCTGGTTCCGTGATCGATAGTTGGTACGGCTGGCCGTGGAAGTGAAAACGTCCGTCCCGAATTCGGTTGGGCCAGGGAGCTAGCACGACGTTCGCGGACAAGGGTGGATACTCACCGTCGCGATACCCCTCCATTAGGGGCAGACCACGGTATGTGAAAGAGCGTACCCCTCCCCCATACGTAGCGATTTCCGCAGCGTAGGGTCCGTGTGAGAGATGCACCACAGGATGGTTATTGACCTGCGACTCTTCGTCGCTCATGGCAGCTCCTTAGGGCTCTTGTTGGATGCCCGATGTCTGACGTTAGCAAACCGTGAACCGGGCGGAAATACCCGATTCGGTTGTGGAGCGTCTTCTAGAACCAGGCGTCAATAACGCGCGCCACGCCATCCTCATCGTTACTGGTAGTTACCGCTTTTGCCACCCCGAGGAGCATCGGATGTGCGTTACCCATCGCTACCCCCATTCGCGCCCACTCGAGCATCTCTGTGTCATTCGGCATGTCACCAAAAGCAACAGTTTCGCCCGCGTCGACACCGAGAAGATCGGCGACCTCGGCCAACCCACCAGCTTTATTCACACCAGGCGCTGCGATTTCCAGCAGCCCGCCCGAAAATGAATACGTGACATGCCCCTTATCGACGGGAATCATCGGTGCGACAAGTTGGTAGAGCTCTTCGCTAGTGGCCTCAGGCGAACGAAGTAGCAGTTTAACGGCCGGCTCAGCCACGAGCTCCTCGACACTCACCAGCGAAAATCCCTGGCTCTCCCATACGTGGTCAAAATTAGGCTCAATGAGGAATTGATCCTTTTCGGAATACAGATCAGTTCCGACGCGCTCCACCCCGAACCCGACGTGAATCTCCCGCGGACCCGACGCAAGGCCGTCCATCAGCCGCTGCACCATGTCGGCGACGTGCTCCGGGGGAATCTCATGCGCAGTGAGAACCTCTCCCCTGGCGGAATCGAAAATCACGGATCCGTTCGTGCACACACAGAGGGGGCGAACAGGCAGCTGCCTGATGACAGGGAGCGTCCACCGTGCAGGCCGTCCTGTGGCCAAGACAAGCGACGTCCCAGCTCGAACCATACGGTGAATTACCGATGTCAACCGCGGGGTGACGCGTTCGGCGCTCGTGACAAACGTTCCGTCGATGTCAGAGGCGACAAGCAGGGGCGCAGGCGCACGTCCGGCGAGGTCAACGGCGTCGGGAAGCCCCGCAAGGGAGTCGCCCATCTGCTCCGGTCCGCTGGCGTCGATATCCACGATGGGGTTTATTTCTCTGCGGTGAGGCTCGATGAATCTGCTTCGTCTGCAGTATCCGCGTCCTGGTCCTCAAAGCGTTTCACAACATACTTGAGAACCTCGGCAACCCCGTCGTCTTCCACTGAGGAAGTCACCCAGGAAGCGTCGCGAATGAGGTCCCGATCGGCGTTCCCCATGGTGATACCCGCGCCAACATAGGAGAGTAATTCGGTGTCATTGGGCATATCGCCGAAGGCAATAACGTGGGACGGATCTATTCCTTTGTTATGGAAATACCATTCGGCGCCGGTCGATTTATTCACGCCGATGGGCCCTAGTTCTATAGATCCATACGGGTTGGAATAGGTGAGCGTGCTTCTTTCCCGAACACTATCATCGAGCGCATCCGCGATATCTTCACTCGGCATATCCGCTTTAACAACAATTTTAACGGCAGTGTTATCGACTGTGCGCACAATTATCTCGGCGTCTGGAATATCTTCCTCAATTTGATGTGTGAGAATATCAGCTCCGCCTTCGAAAAAGCCTTCTACGTGGAGCACGCGTTTATCCTTGGTGTCATAAACCACGGCACCATTCGCGCAGATGGCAACGGGCGAGATTGGGAGTTGGTCCACAACAGGGTCAACTTCTTCAATGGCCCGCCCGGTAGCCAAGAGCACCTCGACGCCATGCGCGTTGAGCTGGTCGAATACGTCGCGTGTAGCGTCGCTAATTGTATTCTCGTGAAGGATTGTTCCGTCTATATCGGAACAAACAGCAGCCACATCTGACGGTAATTTCGATTTAATGCGTGCTGGTATTTTGTCCCGAATCTGTTTCGTCTGCCCGATAAGTGAGGTTAGTGTCTTATCTAATGACATCCATTCAACATCACGCGTCGCATCCGTCATTGAAGCGGTAGCAGCCTGCACTGATTGAAGCAATTCGCGTGAGGAACGGTAGAAAGAATCTCGCGCCTCGATAATCTTCGAGGCTCCCTCGTGATTATTCTTAGAGGTCTCCTCGTAGAGGGAATCGAAACTCGTCTGCAAAGACTCGACGATCTTTTCAGCACCGTCGGCGCGCTTATCTTTTTCCTTCTTCTTCGAGGCCTTCTCAGCCTTCGCCTTCTCTGCTTTCTCCGCCTTTTCTGCCTCTTTTTCGGCGGTCTTCGCTTCCTTTATTTCTTCTTTGCGCTTATTCTTTTCGAGCTTATCCGCCCGTTTACGCAGCTTCGTTTCCTCATCGGCTTGCCACGGCATTTTCTCATTCAACGCCGCCGCAGATTCAGTGACGGAGTCACGGGCGCTCACCGAGGCAGACTTCACCGCGTCGGAGCTCTTCGCCCACGCGTCGGAGCTCATGCTCACACTCTTGTTGACGATATCGCGGGTTGTCGTCGTCACGACATGCGTCAAGTTATTCAGATCGTCCCGCAGTTTGCGGATGCGATGCCGCTCCTCAGCGACGGCGTTGTCCTCCCGCTGGGCAACTTCAAACGGTGGGGCAGCTCCGCCGTATCGGGCCGGAATCCAGTATTCGTCGCCCTTAATTGGGCCGTTGTCCTGCAGGTACATCTCCCACAGCCTGTCCAGGTCATTGACCATTACATCGCGGAGACGATCCGTCTCTGTTGCCGCGTCACCATCAGGGTGAATAGGTGAGAGAACGTTGATATAAATCGGGGTTCGCGTGCGCCCCAACCGTTTCGGGTGCCCCTTCGTCCAGACACGCTGGGAGCCAACAATGGTGACCGGGATCAAGGGCACCCCGGCTTCCTGGGCCATTCTCACGGCACCTTTGCGGAAATCCTTGATTTCAAAGCTGCGCGAAATGGTCGATTCCGGGAACATACCGACCAAACGGCCCGATCGGAGATAATCCACAGCCTGCCGGTATGACTCGCTCCCGTCGATCCGGTCCACGGGAATGTGTTTCATTCCACGCATGATCGGCCCCGCAATGGGGTGATCGAATACTTCGGATTTGGCCATGTAGCGCACATATCGGCGGCAGCTTCGGAACGGAATTCCCGCGTAGGCAAAGTCAAGATAACCGGTGTGGTTCATCACCACAACGGCACCTCCTTTGGCCGGTACATTCTCGGTTCCTGTCACTCGAAAACGGAGGCCTTCCAGAGTGAATAAGGTCCGAGCGAGGCCAATAATGCCGAAGTAAAATGGATCTGCCATAAGGCTCATCTTAACGGTGGGCTTATGGACACAGGAATTCACCAGCTTTTTTATGTTCATCACGCGACGATTGCGTCATCTGTGGGCACTGCAGAGAAGCTCACATGGCGTCGAAACCCGTCGAATAGCCCCGATTGTCACCCCCGTACAGGGTTAATTTTGAGATTAATTTACCACCGAATTCCGATCATTAACGGGCATAAATAACGGAAATATTGCGCCAAACGGGCATAAATAAACCTTTATTAGCCATAGCTCCAGCACCCGCCACGACCGCCGGTAGTTCACTGCCGGAAACTACTACCTACGCGACCGTAGGTAAAAGCTCACGCAGGTCCGCGCCAGATGATAGCGTCGACACCGTAAATAATGTGACCTTCACATCTCATTGAGTGAGTACGAGAGCTACGTAACACAACGACGGTGAACCTCCCTCCTGGTCCAGACCCCTGGCACCCACAAGGAGGACGAACCACCTTCGCACAGTGCTACCCTTCCAGCTCTTTCACACGTGCTCAGCTTGAAGGAGGAACCTAGCAACTATGGCGATCTCAGCCACTAGCACTTCACTGAACAAAGAACAGCGCGAACAAGCGTGGGAAGACTTCGGTAAAGAGCACTACGACATGGTCATCATCGGCGGAGGATCCGTCGGGGCCGGTACAGCACTAGACGCCGCAACTCGTGGTTTGAAAGTTGCCGTCCTGGAAACCCGTGACTTCGCTGGAGGTACCTCCTCACGCTCATCCAAGATGTTCCACGGCGGTCTCCGTTACCTCGCCATGCTGGACTTCCGGCTTGTCGCTGAGGGGCTTCGCGAACGCGAACTCAGCATGTCCGGCCTGGCCCCACACCTGGTTAAGCCGCTGAAATTCATCTTCCCGCTGGAGCACCGCATCTGGCAGCGTCCATTCATGGCGTCGGGCTTCATGTTGTACGACCTCATGGGTGGCGCAAAGTCCGTGCCGATGCAGAAGCACTACACACGCAAGGGCATGCTCAAGCTCTCCCCCGGGTTGAAGGAAGATGCACTCGTCGGTGGTGTTCGTTACTTCGACACTCTTGTCGACGACGCCCGCCACACGATGACCGTTCTGCGTACGGCGGCAGAGTTCGGCGCAACGATCCGCCCCTCCACCCAGGTCGTCGATTTCGAGAAGGACGGGGACCGCATCACCGGCGCGAAGATCGTCGACACTGATTCTGGCCGAACAACCACCATTCACGGGTCGGTCTTTGTCAATGCCACCGGTATTTGGAATGACGAGATCGAAAAGCTCGCCGGTGTCGAGGGCAAATTCCACGTTCACACCTCCAAGGGTGTTCACATCGTCGTCCCGAAGTCGGTTTTGCCTGGCGACGTTGCCCTCACGTTCGTCACGGAAAAATCCGTTCTCTTCGTGATCCCGTGGGGTGAGTACTGGATCATCGGTACCACCGACACCGACTGGACCATGAACCTGGCCAACCCCGCACCGACGCGAGCCGATATCGACTACATCTTGGAGCACATCAACGCCAAGGTGAAGCGCCAGATCACGTACGATGACATCGTCGGCGTGTACGCGGGACTCCGCCCGCTGGTTGCCGGTTCCTCGGATTCGACGACGAACCTGTCTCGTAACCACGCCGTCGCCCGCGTTGCCCCTAGCCTTGTGTCTGTGGCTGGCGGTAAGTACACGACCTACCGCGTGATCGGTGCCGATACGGTCGACGCCGCCAAGGAAGACATCCCATTCGATGTTCCGGATTCGGTGACCACGGATGTTCCGCTTCTCGGTGCCGACGGCTACCACGCGTTGGCCAACCAGATTCCGCAGCTGGCCAAGCGGCTGGGTATCTCCGAAAAGACCGTGGAGCACTTGCTCAACCGCTATGGTTCGCTCATCTACGAAGTCCTGGCACCTGCTGATAAGGACAAGTCCCTGCTTGAGCCGATCCCGGGTGCACCGGCCTACTTAATGGCTGAAGCACTGTATGCAGCTACCCACGAGGGTGCGGCTCACCTGGAGGACATCCTTCACCGCCGTATGCGCCTCGCGATGGAATATGACCACCGTGGCGTCGAATGTGCGGAAGCCGTCTCCAAGCTGGTTGCGGACACGATGGGCTGGGATGAAAAGGCCCGCAAGGAAGAGATCAAGGTCTTCACGGATCGTGTCGAGGCTCAGAAGAAGGCTGAAAAAGAGCTAACCGACGAGTCCGCTAACAAGATCGAGGCGAGCGTCGAAGATACTCGCCCGGACGTCGATACTTCTCAGGACAGGTGAGATGGAAACGCTAACAGGCCCCCAAGCCATGGGGTGGGAATTCTTCGGCACGATGATGCTGATGCTGTTTGGTAACGGTGTGTGTGCCGCGGTCAATCTCCGGACGTCCACGGCCCGCAACACCAACTGGCTGACCATTGCTTTTGGCTGGGGTCTCGCAGTGTTTATCGGCGCGAGTATCGCTGACAAAACCGGCGGCCACCTGAACCCGGCCGTCACCTTATCCCTTGCTATTGACGACAAACTCGAGTGGTCACTCGTCCCCTGGTACTTCGGTGGACAGATGCTCGGTGCGATGGCTGGTGCGTTCCTAGCGTGGGCAGCATTCAAGCAATTGTTTGATGCCAACAACCTGGATGAGAACGGACATAACGTCAAGGGAAATGCCACCACGCAAGGCATTTTCTTCACCGTTCCCGCTCATCCCAATAACTTTTGGAATGCATTAACAGAGTTCATCGCCACGTACTCATTGTTGGTCTTCATTCTCCTCGGGCCTTCCGGTGGAGACTTGGGACCGCTCAAGTACTTCGGCGTTGCATTCATCATCGTCGCTATCGGTTTGTCCCTCGGTACACCCACCGGGTACGCGATTAACCCCGTGCGTGACCTTGGCCCGCGCCTGATGTACGCCTTCGTACTGCCCATTAAGGACAAAGGTGCAGCACAGTGGGCATACGCTTGGGTGCCGATCGTCGGACCGATGCTCGGTGCTGTTGCCGCCGGCCTCACCGCCGTAGCCCTCGGATAAATCATGAATATAGTGCGCTCCGCCCGACCCGTCAGTGTCGCCCGGGGCGCGCTTGTATATACGCGAAGGAACAACACTCCCCTCCACGACCCCACGAACTCGACTCACACCCGCACGACAACGCAGTAACTATCCAACACACTTTTGGACCACACACTTTTGGAGATCCCATGCCAGAGAAATATGTAGCAGCCATCGACCAGGGAACCACCTCCACCCGGTGCATTCTCTTCCGCCACGACGGGTCCATTGCCACCGTCGCCCAGTTCGAGCACAAGCAGATCTTCCCGAAGAAGGGCTGGGTTGAGCACGACGCCAACGAAATTTGGAACAACACCCGACGCGCCGTCGGTGAAGCCATGGCGGAACTGGACATTTCCGTCAACGACGTCGTTTCTGTCGGCATCACCAACCAGCGTGAAACGACGGTGGTCTGGGACAAGAACACCGGCGAGCCCATCTACAACGCGATCGTGTGGCAGGACACCCGCACTAACGACATCGCGCAGCGCCTTGCTGGCGACGAAGGCCCAGACCGTTGGCGCAAGACGACGGGTGTTCGCCTGAACTCGTACCCCGCCGGCCCCAAGATCATGTGGATTTTGGAAAACGTGGAAGGTGCCCGCGAGAAGGCAGAAAAGGGCGACCTCCTCTTCGGCACAATCGACACCTGGCTCTTGTGGAACCTCACCGGTGGTGTCGACGGCGACAACGGCAACCCCGCTTTGCACGTCACCGACGTGACCAACGCTTCCCGTACGTCGCTCATGGACCTCAAGACGCTGCAGTGGGATGAGGACCTGTGCAAGGCGATGGACATCCCGCAGTCCATGCTTCCGGAGATTCGCCCGTCGATCGGCGATTTCCGTACGGTGCGCGCCCGCGGTTCGCTGGCCGGCGTCCCGATCCGTGGCGTGCTCGGTGACCAGCAGGCCGCCATGTTCGGCCAGTGTTGCTTCGGCAACGGCGACGCGAAGAACACCTACGGAACCGGTTTGTTCATGCTGCTCAACACCGGCGCAAAGCCGAAGTGGAGTGACAACGGTTTGATCACCACGGTGTGCTACCAGATCGAGAACCAAAAGCCGGTCTACGCACTCGAAGGATCGGTCGCAATGGGTGGCTCCTTGGTGCAGTGGCTCCGCGACAACCTCCAGCTGATTCCTAACGCGCCCTCGGTTGAAAACATGGCCAAGTCCGTGGAGGACAACGGTGGCGTCTACTTCGTCCCCGCCTTCTCTGGTCTGTTCGCTCCCCGGTGGCGTCCCGACGCTCGCGGTGTGATCGTCGGTCTGACACGTTTTGCCAACCGCAATCACCTGGCACGTGCGGTCCTCGAAGCAACCGCATACCAAACCCGCGAGGTGCTTGACGCCATGGTCACGGACTCGGGCGTCGACATTAATGCCCTGAAGGTTGACGGCGGAATGGTCATGAATGAATTCCTCATGCAATTCCAGTCCGACATCATCAACACTGAGGTTGTCCGACCCAAGAACATCGAGACCACGGCGCTGGGTGCAGCGTACGCGGCTGGTCTGTCCGCTGGGTTCTGGGATTCGCTCAATGAGCTCAAGGAACAGAGCACTGTGGACAAGGTGTGGAAGCCAAAGATGGGCGAAGACGAGCGCAAGCAGCTCTACAGCGATTGGAACCGCGCCGTCGAACGCACCTACAACTGGGAGGAGAGCACCAACGAGCCCAGCTAAGTAGTGGGCCATTGAAGCGGGCTCTCTATCTTGAGCCCGTTAATTGTGGAGTCCGGGGTTATTTGTGATTATTCCCCGGCTCCCCCGGTTATTTAATTCACAATTTCGCCCGAGGTGATTTTTCGTTGGCATCGGGGCATAGAAATAAGCCCGACATCGTTTATTCACTGTTACATATATCCCTACGTGACAACATTCACCAGGCATTACTTTTGTCGCGTCCACATTCTTTAGCGTGAAACTCCATTTTGAGATAGAGCACAACCCATCGAGTTAATCGTCGTTCATTTGTGTTATTCCTTACTCTCTCACCACGGCCTATCGCTCACGTATGCGTGACCCGTTTTTTACTTTCACGGGAAATTGAGCACCCAGTCACCCCCGATCATTCACCGCATGATCACCCTCTCGGTCGCGCTTTAATCTCACCATCAGATAATTCCCCTACCTGGGCAAATGTGAAACAGTACTGCACTCCAGGATTACATGCGGGCGAGCAGAATCGTCTCACCTCCCACTCAACCCGGCGATAGCGATAGCCCATATCTCGGTTCATTACATTCCAGCCCCACACGGGGGTGGAACTGAACATTTTTTCTTCGTCAAACTTCTGAAGTGCATTAGTATTTTCTTTAGCGATATCTACCGATTGAATCAATACTTAGGTTGAGAGCATCGGCCAGAGGAATAAAACAGCGAGGCCCCCGTCGAGAAGAAATCTCGATATAGCAACCCCGAGCCCCTGTTTTTCTTCCGCTCTAAGACGTTCCCCACCGTGAAAGATTGAAATATCGGATAGACGAAGTGGTTAATTATCGCACTAGTTGTCTACTAGAACAGTGAAAATTAACCGCGCCGACCATTGTTCATTTCTCCCCATACGAGGTTAAAAATGTCGTCCCTCAAGAAGGCCAGTGGCGCCGCTGTTCTCTCACTTGCAGTGATTTTCGGTTCGGGCACCATTGCCGCTGCCGAAGCGAACCCCGACGGAGTCGTACGCACCTACAACACCTACCCCGGCCGCATCACCGGTATGGTTGCCCCCGACGCTCAGGTCACTGACGGCACGTTCACGTCGACCGATGGCAAAGGCACCCAGATCTACTGGAAGAAAAACATCATTCCCAACGCCAAGGGAAGCATTGCTCTTATCCACGGTCTGGCAGAGAACCAACAGCGTTACGACTACATCGCGTACCGTCTCAACTTGGCCGGATATAACGTTTACCGCCTTGATCACCGCGGTCACGGCCGTTCCGCAGAGCCATACAACAACGTTCATAAGGGGCTGATCGATAACTTCAACTACGTTATCGATGACATGAAACAGCTCGTCGACATGATCCATCACGAGCAGTCCGGCAAGGTATACATGATGGGCCACTCCATGGGCGCCATGGCAGCTCAGATGTATTCAGTGGTCTACCCGGACACCATCGACGCAACCGTGACCAACGGCGGTGGTGTACCTGTCAACAACTACGGCGAGAACACCCTCATGCCGGAATACAAGCACGCCGACGGGCAGTCCTACCCAACCTTCTTTGGCCCGTACCTGCCTAACGACGGCAAACGCCCGTTGGAGCCACTCGACGCCATGCTCGGATACGACGTTCAGGGTGTTCTAGACCAGTTCGGCTTGAAGTTGCCGCCGGATGCGGGCAAGCCGATCGAGTCCCCAGAGCCACTCAAGACCATCGACGTACCTAACGCTTTCAAGCTGGGTGTTGTCTCTGATCCGGATGTTCGTGACCAGCTGTCTAACGATCCGCTCAACAGCAAGACCTTGAACGTATCGACGCTGTACCAGATCGCGTCCGCCCTGCTCTACACGGGTGCTCACGCGAAGAACTACACGAAGCCGACGCTGATCATGCACGGTGACACCGACGGATTGGTTCCCTACCCGCTCGATATCAACTGGTACAACGCAGTCGGATCCACCGATAAGCACATGGTCCTGTGGAAAGGCGACATGCACGAAACCATGAACGAACCCTCCCGCAACGAAGTCATCGACCGCGCAATCGGGTTCATCGACGCGCACAACTAATTACTCAGGGTTTGCGTCTCTCTCCAGTAAACATTGGCAGGTTGAGTTCTCTTGAACGAACGCAACCTTCCTCTTTCACAAAGCTTCCCGTCATGCTGGCCGTTGTATTCATCCCATGCGGGAAGCTTTGTTGAATATTAAATACGCCGATCTTTTTTCACCACAAGTTTTCTCATCCAATTCCGAGAAACGAAGATTTTGGAGGGTTTTGCGAGGCAAGTAATTCATAATTGCCTCTGAACGCTTAAATCTCCTCGCGATCAATTATTTTTAGGTGCCGAGAGAAACAAATACGGTGTTTTGCTCCGTTATGAGCGGTGGTATATAGCGTCGAGCACAACAGGTAAGGACGTCCACATCGTTGGCCTTCTTGACTTTTTCTTGAAAATTAGTCAAGGCCCCCATCCGCCACCCCCGCCGCCGCGGTTCCGCGTGCCCAATTGGACGCTTTTCACCTCACGACCCCTACATAAAACAGGGGTTAGCCTGGCGCTTCTTACTCTCACCCACAAACCACAAGCCCCCCATACACCCATCAACACCGCCCGTAGGCCAACACCCCGTAATCGACGCCACTTATACCCTATAACGAGGCTAGTACTAAAGAATATTGCTTCGGTTTTCTTTTCATCAATATTAAGCTGGTCGTCACAGTGATTTTCCGATATGCGTAAGTCACAAGTGAAACAAATACCTTCAGCATCCACCATGAGGTCACGCTCCTACTCCAAAGCGAGCATTACACCGCGACCACTATGCGGAGGGTATTTATTCACCTCATGTACAACGTGCAACACCGGATAGTTCACTGGATTAAGTTTCCCATTGTTCATCTCTCTCCACATGAGGTTTAAAATGTCGTCCTTTAAAAAGGCCAGCGTCGCCGCTGTTCTCTCACTTGCAGTGATCTTCGGTTCCGGCGCGGTTGCCGTCGCCGAAGCAAACCCTGACGGAGTCGTACGCACCTACAACACCTACCCCGGCCGTATCACCGGCATGGTCGCCCCCAATGCGCAAGTCAGCGATGGCACCTTTACGTCGACCGATGGCAAAGGCACCCAGATCTACTGGAAGAAAAACATCGTCCCCAACGCCAAGGCAAGCGTGGCCCTCATCCACGGTTTGGCAGAAAACCAGGAACGGTACGACTACATCACCTACCGCCTGAACCTGGCTGGATACAACGTTTACCGCCTTGATCACCGCGGTCACGGTCGCTCGGCAGAACCGTACAACAACGTCCCCAAGGCCCTCATTGATAACTTCAACTTCGTTATCGATGACATGAAGCAGCTCGTCGACATGATCCACAACGAGCAGCAGGGCAAAGTGTTCATGATGGGCCACTCCATGGGCGCTCTCGCGACCCAGATGTACTCGATCACCTACCCGGAGACCATCGACGCGACCATCACCAACGGCGGTGGCGTCCCGGTCAACAACACGCTGATGCCGGAGTACAAGCACGCCGACGGCCAGTCCTACCCGTTCTTCATCGGGCCATACCTGCCTAACGACGGCAAGCGCCCCTTCGAGCCACTCGACGCAGCTCTGGGCTATGACGTCCAAGGCGTCCTCGACCACTTCGGCGTCAAACTACCTGCCGACGCTGGAAAGCCCGTCGAGTCCCCAGAAATCCTGCAGAAGACTGAGCTTCCCCCGGAGTTCCTGGCGAAGGCAGGTGTCGGCAACCCGTTCAAGCTGGGTGTTGTCTCTGATCCGGATGCTCGCGATCAGCTCTCCTACGACCCGCTGAACAGCCAGATTGCTAATGCGTCGACCCTCTACCAGGGCGCTGCTGCATTCCTGTACTGCGGTGCTCACGCGAAGAACTACACCAAGCCGACGCTCATCATGCACGGTGACACCGACGGCCTGGTCCCCTACCCGATGGACATCAACTGGTACAACGCAGTTGGTTCCACTGACAAGCACATGGTTCTGTGGAAAGACTCCATGCACGAAACCATGAACGAGCCCTCGCGTGACGAAGTCATCGACCGCGCGGTCGAGTTCTTGGACAACCACCTGTAAGAGCCCGTTGTCATAGCCGGCCCATTCGCGCGGCCGGCTACGTTCCGAATAACCCCCTGATACCCCCCTGACAGCCGGTGAAGAGCGCTAATCCCGCGTTACTTCACCGGCTTCAGTACGTCCTGGCCCACATACGGCTGCAACGCCTCCGGGACCTTCACCGACCCGTCCGCCTGCTGATTGTTCTCCAAAATAGCCACCAGCCAGCGCGTCGTCGCTAAAGTGCCATTCAGCGTCGCCGCAATCTGCGTCTTATTGTTCTCATCGCGGTAGCGAATCCCCAGCCGGCGCGCCTGGAACGTCGTGCAGTTACTGGTCGATGTTAATTCGCGGTACGTGTTCTGCGTCGGCACCCATGCCTCAGTATCGAACTTTCGCGCTGCGGAGGAGCCCAAATCGCCGCCGGCAACGTCGATAATGCGGTAAGGAACCTCGACGGCGGCGAGCATCTCTCGCTCCATGCTCAGCAGCTTCTGGTGCTCCGCGGCCGCGTCCTCCGGTTTGCAGTAGCTGAACATTTCGACCTTGTCGAACTGGTGCACACGAAGAATTCCCCGCGTGTCCTTGCCGTACGATCCCGCCTCACGACGGAAGCACGAGGACCACCCTGCGTAACGCTTCGGACCAGCGGAAAGATCGATAATCTCCTTGCTGTGGTAGCCCGCTAACGCAACCTCGGAGGTGCCCACCAAGTACTGGTTGTCCTCCTGCAAGTAGTAAATCTCGTCGGCGTGCTGCCCCAAAAAACCGGTACCCGACATCGACTCCGGATTAACAATGACCGGGGTGATCATCAGTTCAAACCCGTGCTGCACGGCCTTCTGTGCAGCAAGCTGCAGCATGCCGAGCTGCAACAGAGCACCCGCGCCCTTGAGGAAGTAAAAGCGCGAGCCTGATACCTTCGCACCGCGCTCCATATCGATAATCCCCAGGGATTCCCCGAGCTCGAGGTGATCTTTCGGCTCGAAGTCGAATTG